>Ga0182013_10000146_pt1 | contig 88585 bp, 90 predicted proteins | sample 612S2MmetaG_FD_120487 | JGI IMG/M metagenome (GOLD analysis project Ga0182013, IMG submission 120487) | Permafrost microbial communities from Stordalen Mire, Sweden - 612S2M metaG | ecosystem: Environmental > Terrestrial > Soil > Wetlands > Permafrost | place: Sweden: Stordalen | collected... | reverse complement strand
TCGCCGCCGGAGATTTCGCGATCGTGAACGTCGATGTCGCCGTGCTGAGCGACATGACGTTCGAGATGTTCTCGCACGAGATGCTCTCGGTCTGGGATGCGAGCCGGGTCGTCGTCGTGTTCGATCATCACGTGCCGGCGGCATCGAAGCGCAGCGCGGCGGCGCAGCAGCTCGGCCGCGCGTTTGTGAAACGGTTCGGCATCGAACGCTTTCACGACGTCGGATCGGATCAAGGCATCGCGCACAACATCGTGGCCGAACATGCCTATGCACTGCCCGGATCGCTGCTCGTCGGCGGCGATTCGCACACGTGCGCCGGCGGTGCGCTCAACTGCGCGGCGCGCGGCGTCGGCGGCCCGGAAATGCTCTATGCGGTGACGACCGGAACGACGTGGTTCCAAGTCGGTTCGACCGTGCGCTACGATCTCGAGGGAACGCTAGCGCCCGGCATATCGCCGAAGGATCTGTTTCTCTACATCGCCAGGACGTATGGCGACCACACGAATCAGAACGTCGAGTTCGGCGGGAGCGCCCTCGCGGGATTGAGCATGAACGCGCGCGCAACGCTCGCCACGATGGGGGCGGAACTCAGCGCCGAGTTCGTCGTCTTCGAAGCGGACGAAACGCTGCTGGCCTACGTGCGCGAGCGCACGACTGCGGCCTTCGAGCCGCAGTATCCCGACGCCGATGCCGTCTATGCGGCGCGCCGGACCATCGACCTCGGTGCGATCCGTCCGCTCGTCGCACTGCCCGACGCGGTCATCCGCAATTCCGTGCCGATCGGCGACGTGGCCGGGCAGCGCATCGATCAAGCGTTCATCGGCTCGTGCGCCAACGGCACGCTCGACGATCTGGCCGAAGCCGCGCGCGTCGTCGCCGGCAAACACGTAGCGCCGGGCGTGCGTTTCGTCGTCACGCCATCGACGCAGGCGATCTTTCGCGACGCGATGCGCGCCGGCTACGTGCAGACGCTCATGGAGGCGGGCGCCGTCGTCACGCCCGCGACGTGCGGCGCGTGTTCGGGCGGACACATGGGCGTGCTCGGTGAGAACGACGTGTGCATCACCGCGAGTACGCGCAACTTCAAGGGCCGCATGGGCGCGGCGAGCGCGAAGATCTTCATGGCCTCGCCCGCGACGGTCGCCGCTGCTGCGATCGCCGGATATATTACGGAAGCCGCCGAGGTTCTCGTTTGACCGGCAAGGTGTGGACGTTCGGCGACGACGTCAACACTGACGTCATTGCGCCTGGTGGCATGCAATCCGCAACGCCGCGCCAACGCGCGCTAGCCGTGTTCTCAGCGAACCGCCCGGGCTGGTCGGAGCTTGTCACGCCCGGCGATATTATCGTGGCGGGAACGAATTTCGGAACCGGCTCGAGCCGCCCCGCCGCGCAATCGCTGCGCGCGCTCGGCATCGCGTGCGTGCTAGCCGAATCGCTCAACGGCCTCTTTTTTCGAAATGCCGTGAACTACGGGTTCTGCGCGTTCGCGTGTCCCGGCGTAACCGGACTCCTCGCCGAAAACCAAACCGCGCGCATCTCTACCGATACCTGGACGGTCATGAACGAAGTGAACGGCGCGCAGCTACCCCTAACACCGGTCCCCGCACATTTGCTGGAGTTGATGACGGGCGGCGGAATCTTCCCTGAGCTGGAACGTCGCGGTCTGATCAAAGCGCGCGGGTGAAATCGCAGGGCAGCGCCGACGGCATCTCGCCGGCGTTAACGTTTGTCTTTGCGCTCTCGTGCGGAGCGCTCGTGGCCAACCTCTACTACGCGCAAGCGCTGGTGACGGTCATCAGTCCGGCGCTCGGCCTGCATGCGGGACTCGCCGGGTTGACGGTTACGCTGACGCAGCTCGGCTACGCGGCCGGTTTGATCCTACTCGTGTCGCTCGCCGATCTGATGGAAAACCGGCGACTGATTTTGCTCAGCGTTGCGGGTACCGTGGTCGGCTTGTGCGGCGCTGCGTTGTCGACGTCGGCTGCGACGTTTCTCATCGCATCGGTTGTCGTCGGCGTGTGCGCGGTCGGGGCGCAGATTATCGTCCCGTTCGCCGCGCATCTTGCGCGCGAAGAACGGCGCGGCCGTGTGCTCGGCAACGTGATGGGCGGACTGATCACCGGCATCATGCTCGCGCGTCCCGTAGCGAACCTGATATCGTCGGCCTTCGGTTGGCGCGCGGTCTTCGGCTGCTCGGCCGCGGTTGGCGTAGGCATCTTTGTCGTGCTGTGGTTCACGTTGCCGGAACGGCGTCCGCAGCCGAACATGTCGTACGGGCAGATCCTCGCTTCGTCGTGGCATCTGCTGGTAACGACCCCAGTGCTGCAGCGGCGCGCCGCGTTTCAAGCGATCGTGTTCGGCACGTTCAACCTGTTCTGGACGGCCGTTCCACTCGTGCTCACGCAAACGTTCCACTACGATCAACGTGAGATCGCACTCTTCGCACTTGCCGGCGCCGGCGGTGCGCTCTCGGCGCCGATCGCCGGGCGCCTAGCCGATCGCGGCTTCACGCGCCCCGCGATGGCCGCGTTCTACCTGACGATCGTCGCAGCGTTTGCGTTGAGCGGCTGGGCCGTCGCTGCAACGTTTATCGGTGCGCTCGTACTCACAGCAATCGCGCTCGATGCGTCCGCGCAAGGCAGTCAGATCCTCGCGCAGCGCGTGATCTACGGCATCGATCCCGAGGCGCGCGGCCGCATCAACGCCGTCTTCATGACGAGCATCTTCGTCGCCGGCGCGATCGGCTCGCTCCTCGCCGGCGTGACGTTTTTCTACGGCGGCTGGCCGGCAACCGCCGCCACCGGCGGCGCCTTCGGCCTGCTGCTGGTGGTGTTGTTTGTGATGGAGCCGAAGGCGCCGGTTAAAGCTGTTTGAGCGCGTTGTTCACGGCGTCGATCGACTTTTTCGCATCGCCGAAGAGCATCGCCGTCTTCGGGTTTTCGTAGAGCGGGTTGTCGATTCCGGCGAAGCCGGATTTCATCGAGCGTTTGAGCACGATGACGTTCTCCGCTTTGTCGACGTCGAGGATCGGCATGCCGTAGATCGGTGAGGTCTTGTCGGTGCGTGCCGCCGGATTCGTCACGTCGTTCGCGCCGACAACGAGCGCGACGGTCGTGCGCTCGAACTCCGGGTTGATGTCGTCCATGTCATAGAGCGAGGTGTACGGCACGTTGGCTTCCGCGAGCAGCACGTTCATGTGCCCGGGCATGCGGCCGGCGACGGGGTGGATCGCGTACTTCACCTCGACGCCACGCTTCTCGAGCAAATCCTCGAGTTCGCGAATCGAGTGTTGCGCTTGCGCGACCGCCATTCCGTACCCCGGCACGATGATCACTTGGCTGGCGTACGCCAGCAGCGCTGCGGTATCTTCGGCGGTCACCGAACGGACCTCGGCGCCGCTTCCGCCGCTTGCCGCGGCGCTCGACGACTGCACCGAACCGAACGCGCCGAAGAGCACGTTGGTGACGGAGCGGTTCATCGCTTTCCCCATCAGCAGCGTGAGCAGCGTGCCCGACGCGCCGACCAGCGCGCCCGAGATGATCAAGACATTGTTGTTGAGCACGAAGCCGGTCGATGCGGCGGCGAGTCCGGTAAACGAGTTGAGCAGTGAAATCACGACCGGCATGTCCGCCCCGCCGATCGGCAGTACGAAGAGCACGCCGAGGACGAGCGCTAGCACCAGCGCGATGCCGAAATTCATCAGCGGATTCGGGCCATTGATGATGACCATTACGGCGGCATAAACGATGGCGATCAGCACCAGCGCGTTGACGATCTGCTGACCGGGATAGGTGATCGGGCGGCCCGTCATCAGTTCTTGCAGTTTGAGGAACGCGATGATCGAGCCTGAGAAGCTCAGCGCGCCGATGACGGCCGTGAGCATCGTCGTGAACGTGAAGTCGAACGGCAGCGGGCTGCCGTTGACCGCGGAGAGGGTCTTCATCAGTTCGCCCATCGCCACGAGCGACGCGGCGCCGCCGCCGCAGCCGTTGAAGATCGCGACCATCTGCGGCATCGCGGTCATCTTGACGGCCTTGCCGAAATAGATCCCGACGGCAGCGCCGACGACGAGCCCGGCGATGATCACGGGCCACTGCACGACGCCCTGCGCGAACGTTGCGATCAGGGCGATCAGCATGCCGGCCATCGAGAGGCGATTGCCGAAACGCGCGGTCTTCGGCGAGCTCATGTACTTGAGACCGAGGATGAACAGGATGCCCGTAATCAGGTAGGCGACGTTGTACCAAGTCGCATATTGCGCGACCACTTCCATGCTAGTCGTCCTTCTTTGCGACGACCGGCCGCGGGCGGAACATGGAGAGCATGCGTTCCGTCACCGTGTATCCGCCGAACACGTTGAGCGAGGCGAGTACGATCAGGATGAAACCGACGACCGGGCCGAGCGGCGCGAACGCCAAACCGGCGACGAGGATCGCCCCGACGAGCACGATGCCGTGGATCGCGTTGGTGGCCGACATCAGCGGCGTATGCAGCGTGCTCGGCACGCGGCCGATCACCTCGATGCCGACGAACACCGCCAAAATGAAGACGGTGATCTCGGTGAGCAAATGGTCGGTCATGCGCTCCCCTTTGCCGCAAGTGCGTCGAGCGTCGGCTTGTGCACGATCGTGCCGTCGTGGACGAGCGTGGTGCCGGCGATGATCTCATCGGTCATGTCGAGCGCAATGGCGGCGTCTTTGATGAAGTACTCGAGTAGCGTCTGGACGTTCTTCGAATAGAGCTGGCTGGCGTCAGTCGCGACGGTCGACGGCAGGTTGACCGTGCCGACGATCGTCACGCCGTTGGGACTCGTGATCGTCTCGCCCGTCACCGTGAGTTCGCAGTTGCCGCCGGTTTCGGCGGCGAGATCGACGATCACGCTGCCCGGCGCCATCGCGGCGACCGCGTCTTTCGTGATGAGAATCGGTGCGCGGCGTCCGGGCACGGCGGCCGTCGTGATCACGACGTCGGCTGCGCCGATCGCTTTGATCATGCCGAGACGCTGCTTCTCGATCGCTTCGGCCGAGAGCTCGCGCGCATAACCGCCCTGGCCCTCGCCGCTCTCGCCGACATCGATCTCCAAGAACTTTGCGCCGAGTGACTGCACTTGTTCCTTGACCACGGGCCGCGTGTCGTACGCGGTGACGACGGCGCCGAGCCGGCGACAGGTCGCAATCGCTTGCAGACCGGCGACGCCCGCGCCAATGATTAGCGCTTTGGCGGGCTTGATCGTGCCGGCGGCGGTGGTGAGCATCGGGAAGAACTTCGCCAGCGTACTCGCCGCGATCAGCGCGGCTTTGTAGCCGCCGATGTTCGCTTGCGATGAGAGCGCGTCCATCGCTTGCGCTTTGGTCGTGCGCGGGATCGCATCCATGCTCAGCGCGGTGAGACCGCGCGTCGCGTAGCGCTCGACCGACTGCGGGTCACCGAGCGGCGCGAGAAAACCGATGAGGATCGCGCCGCGCTTGAGGCCGTCGAGTTCGGCGTCGCTGGGCTTGTTGACGCGCACGACGATGTCGGCATCGGCTACCGTCGCGGCTTCGTCGGCGGCAATCGTAGCGCCGGCGGCGGCGTAGGCCTCATCGAGGAAACCCGCGCTGCGCCCGGCGTCGCGTTCGACCGCAACGGTGATCCCGGCTTTGACGAATTTTCCAGCGGTGTCCGGTACGAGCGCGACGCGGCGTTCGCCCGGGGCTCGCTCACGGGGGACGGCGATTTTCATGACTCCACCCTCATGCGATGCACATGGTGCGAATTACCTCGCCCGCGGCGAGCCGATCGAATGCTTCGTTGAGACCGTCGAGGCCGATGGTGCCGCTGAGGAGCCGCTCGATGGGCAACTTGCCACTGCGCCAAAGGCCGATGTACTTCGGAATGTCACGACGCGGAACCGACGCGCCCATGAAGCTGCCGCGCAACGTGCGTTCGGCGCCGACCATCATCAGCGGCGGCAGCGCGATCGTGGCCGCCGGGTTCGTGATGCCGAGCGCAATGGCCGTACCGCCGGGAATCGTCGCCGCGAGCGCCTGCATCACGACGGGCGCGTGCGCGGTCGCTTCGATGGCAACATCCACGCCCAAAATTCCCAGGGCCTCGTTGATCTGCGCGCCCGGATCACCCGCATTCGGGTCGATCGTGAGTGCGGCGCCGAGTTCGCGCGCCAGCTGACGTTTGTGCTGGAGCGGATCGACCACGATGGCGGTCGCGCCCGCGCACACGGCGCCGAGCAGCGCCATCAGCCCGACGCCGCCCGCGCCGAAGATCGCGATCGTCATGCCGGGCCGCGCTTGCGCGACGTTGAACACGGCGCCAAGGCCGGTGAGGCAGCCGCAACTGAACACGGCCGCAAATTCGAGCGGCACGTCGTCGGGAATCTTGACCAGCGACTCTTGCGCGCACACCGTGCGTTCGGCAAACGCGGTCACGCCGAGATGGTGATACACCGGTTTGCCGTGCAGCCGGAAGCGCGTGCCGCCGCGCAGCACGCCGCCGGCGCGGTTCGCGGCATGGCCCGGAATGCACAGTGCCGGTTTCCCCGCGATGCACATCGCGCACTCGCCGCACATCGCAACGAACGCAAAGAGCACGTGATCGCCCGGCTTCACGTAGGTGACGCCCGCGCCGACTTCTTCGACCACACCGGCCGCTTCGTGGCCGAGCGCGAGCGGCGTCTCCTTCGGCATCGTGCCGTTGAGGTTGGAGAGATCGGAATGACACAATCCGGCACTGGAGATCTTCACCACGACCTCGCCCGGGCCGGGCGAATCGAACTCGATCTCTTCGATCCGCAGCGGGCGGCTCTGCGCGTACGGTTGCGGCAGCCCGAGTTCGTGGAGAATTGCGGCGCGCGTGCGCACGTTAGAACTTCCCGATCAGCTTCGCATCCGGCAACGGCGTCTTATATGCCAGAATGCCCTGGGTGATGAATTCGTTCTGCATGTCGAGCAGCGTGTTTCGATCGATGCGCAGGTCGGGCTTGAAGTCGTAGCGGTCGGTGGTCTTGATCAAGTCGACTGGTTGGCCCGTGTACTTGGCCATCGCTGCAAGGTTTTCGGGCTTGAGGTAACCGCTGCCCACGATGTCGGCGGCGCCGCGGCGAAACGCTTTCATCACGGCGCTTGCGGTCGGCGGATCGTTGAGCAGGGTCGGGCCGAAGAAGATGCCGGTGCCGGAGATTCCCACCGGCGCGCTGCCGACGATTTGCGCGAGCTTTTTCTCGGCGAAGAGCGCGGTGAACGGTGCCGCGCAGAACATCGCATCGACGGCTTTGTGTTCGAGTGCAACTTGCTGATCGGGCGCGGGAATGTTGAGCGCGGTGATGTCTTTGATCGTCAGACCGAATTTGCGCAAGATCAACGCGACGTAGTAGCCCGACGTCGCGCCCGCGTTGCCGAGCCAGCCGACGTTCTTGCCCTTGAGCGAACTCGCGTCGTGCGCGCCGGCATCGTAGAGATCTTGCCGCATCATCAGCGCGGTCGGATGACCCTTGGCCGGCTGATAGCCGGTCGACGCCACGAACTTCACGTCGAGCGCGCGGTTGATCGCGTTGAAGAACGCGGCCGAAAGGCCGGCGGTCGCAACGTCCATCTGGCTCTGCGCGACGAGCGCCATCGCGTCTTGCCCGGCGACGATCGGCGTCAGCGTCGCGTTGAAGCCGGCGTCGTGCAGATAGCCGCGCTCTTGTGCGACGAACACCGGCGCGAAGAGCGTCGAGGGAACGTAGCCGATCGTCAGGGCTTTGCCGCTTTGCGCGCGGGCGACGGTCGGCAGCGCGGCTGCGGTGCCGAGGGCGGCGGCGCCGGCGAGAAAGTGTTGACGATTCGTCACGAGAGGGTCCTTTCGGGTTGCGGCGCTGCGATCAGCGCGCCTTGACGTACGAGTTCGCTGCGAACATGCTCGGCTTTTGTCACGCCGTTACGTGCAGTCTGCGCCGCCGCGACGCCTGCCGCCTGGCCGGTTGCAAAAGCCGTCCCCATCACCCGCAGCGACGCGAACGCATAGGGGTCGGCGTCGAGCGTGCGCCCCGCGGCGAAGAGATTCGCGTGCGTGGCGCTGTGCAGCGTGCCGAGCGGAATTTCGTAGGCGCCGTCGTCCTTGATACGAATCCAGCGATTCGGCAGCCCGGGACCCGGGTGGTGTTCGGCCGGCCAGCCGCCGACTGCGACGGCGTCGGGGAATGTCGCGCCGCCGACGACCTCCGCTTCGGTGAGCGGCCGTTGCGCGACGACGTGCCGCGACTCGCGCGTGCCGATCGCCGGGCCGGTCGTCACGATGTACGCAGCTGCGTGGCCGGGCAGCGTGCGGATCGCATCGAGCAACTGCCACGCTTGGCGGCGTCCCCGCCGCTCGGCCGCGGCGTGCGAGCGCACGTCGCGCACATCGTATGCTTCGTCCGCGAGATACGCGACGACGTCGTTCGAACCGGGGATGCGAATGACGAGCCCGTGTTCTTTGGTGAGCGCATCGAGCCCGCGCGCTTTGGCCGCGCGCACCGCGCGTTCCCACGCCGTACGGCTCGTGTCGGCGTCCGCTTCGATCCCGCCGAAGCGGACGACAAGGGTGCCGTTTTGCACCGCACCGTCGTGTCCGCCATACCGCACGCCGGCGCCGCTGCGCGCAGCGAGGTCGGCATCGCCGCTGGCATCGACGAACGCATGCGCGGAGATCCAGCCCGTGCCGCCGTGATCGTACACTGCAACCGAGGCGATGCGGTCGCCGGCGAGCGTGGCGTCGGTCAACGTCGCGTGCAGCAGCACGTCAACGCCTGCCCGCTCGCAAATGCGATCCAGCGCGAATTTCACGATCTCGGGATCGAGCAGCGCGATGACGACGTTCGATGCGGTGCGTACCGGCGTCGCATCGCCGCCGAGTATTTCGATTTCGCGCAGCACATCGTCACCGACGCCGCGCACGATTTGCACGGCCGGATCGGCTTGCGTCCAGAACCCGCAGTACGTGAGCACGTTACTATGCGTCGCCGCGCCGCCGAGGTAGGGCGCACGTTCGATCAGCGCAACCGACGCGCCGGCTTGCGCGGCGGCGACGGCAGCGGCCACTCCGGCCGCGCCGCCGCCGGCTACGACGACGTCGTAACTGCGCAGAGCGCTATTTCTTGGGGCTGATCTTCAGGGCGTTTTTCAGGATGCCGACCTTCTCGATTTCGACTTCCATCACGTCGCCGTTCTTGAGGAACTCGGGAGGCGTGCGCGCAAAGCCGACGCCTTCGGGCGTGCCGCTTGCGATGATGTCGCCCGCTTCGAGCGTGAGGCCTTGCGAGAGATTCGAGATCACTTGTTTGACGCTGAAGATCATCTTCGAAGTGTTCGAATGCTGCTTCTCAACGCCGTTGACGCGCAGCATGATTTCGAGTTTCTGCGGATCGCCGATGTCGGCGGCGTCGATGATCCAGGGTCCGATCGGGCAGGTGTTGTCGAGCGATTTGCCCTTGAACCACTGCAGATGCGAGCGCTGAAGATCGCGCGCCGTGACGTCGTTGAGGCAGCTGTAGCCGAACACCATCGAGAGCGCGTCGGCTTCGGAGACATCCTTGCACGTCGTGCCGATGATCACCGCAAGTTCCGCTTCCCAATCGTACATCGGCGACACGGAGCCTTCGAGTTCGAGGTCCTGATCGGGACCGGCGATTGAGGTCGGCGCCTTGGTGAAGTACGTCGGCACGTCGGGGAGTTTCAGCTCCTGGCCGAGCGCCTTCGCGCCTTCTTCGGCGTGCGCGAGGTAGTTGCGGCCCACGCAGAAGACGTTCTTTTGCGGGTGGAGCGGAGCGAGCAGCTTGACGCCCTTCGCCGGAATGGCCGCACCGAGTTTAGCGACCGCCGCTTTGCGGTCGGCCGGTGACATTTTGACGAAGGCGTCGAGCGACGCGACTTCGGCGCCGAAGGGACGGATCGAGTCGCCCTCGATGACGCCGGGACGCGGCTTACCCGCCGCGTCGGAATAGGAAACGTAACGCATAGGCACGGCGTTGCCGCCTGGGGCGCAGGTTTCCCTGCGGACCCGCCGTAGGCTGCGGCGTGCAGCAGAACGCCCCGCTCCCCTACCCCGACGCCGACCTCCGGCAGCACCCGCCGCGCTCTGCCCGCGACATGCTCGGCGGGATCTATTTCCTGGCCCGCACGATCGACAAGACGCGTGCCAAAATCCAGGGCACCCTCGGACCGTATAAGATCCAGCCCGGCATCTCGGGCTACGTCTTCGAGGACCTCGGCATAACGGAAGAACAGTTCACCGAAGCCGTGCGCAGCGCCAAGTCCGATGACGACGTCGTGAAATGGGTGCATGCGCATACCGATGCCGCAAAGTACCCGGCGCTCAACGACATGCTGGTGAACCGCCGTATTCGCGACGACGAACACCGCGCGCAGGTGCTGCCGGCAAATCCGAGTCTGGCCGAACGTCCCGACCTCTGGAACTGGTTCGAATTCTTCGAATTCGACGATGCGTGGATGTACGAACCCGGCAACCGCGGCAAGACCGGCGCGGCGCCGCTTTAGTCGTCGCTGAATTGCGCGTTGCCCGAGGTCGGGCGGCGCGTGAGGTGCCAGAAGTCGCAGTAGCGGCAGTGATACGTGAACAGCTTCATGCCGTTCATTGCGGCGATCGCGCGCGCTTCGTCTTCGCTGGCATACGGTTGTTTTGAGGTGCACGAGCGCTCGACGTCGCGATCGATCGCCGGATCGGCGCCGCTGCGCGTGCGAACGAAGAAGTCCATGAGCGACTCCGTGGGACCGCGCTGTTTTCCGCGGTCGCGCGCACTCACGGCGGCGGCGTCTTGGTGATCTGGTTGAGGTCGGGCAGATGCAAGTTTCCAGACGGCTGCGGCCCCGGCGTCATCGCAGCGGTGCGGACCGGTTCGGGGACGGGCGAACCCGCAGGTCGCGCCGGTGGTTTGCCATTCTTCTTGAGATCGTCGAGCATCTTGGTAACGGCGCCCTCGGCGTTTGCATCGACGCCTCCGGCTTTAACGAGCGCGACTTCGCGGTGTACGCGCGCCGTCTTCGGATTGTAGTCGTACGTCAGCCGGTAGCTGCCCGAGATCGCTTTGCCGTCGGGCGTGCGGATGAACGCCTGCATGGCGTTACCGTACGTTTGCAAATTGTAGGTTTTATCTTTAGAGACTTTGCCCGTGATCACGTGCGTCACCTGACCGAGCTTGTTGACCGCAACGATGTATTCGGTGTGTAAGACGACCTTCGGCAGCAGCGCCTTTGGCTGAATCTTGGTGACATCGATGCGGTAGGGCAGGGGCGTCGGCGCGGCGGCAAGCAACGCGAGTGCTGCCGCCGCGGCGCAGAGCGCGGCGCGCAGTGAAGGACGCATCAGTTGCGCGAGAGCGCTGCGAACGCATGGCCGCAGGTCGCGCAGGCCACGATCACTTGAAACGTCGCACCGGCCGTACGGACGTCGCGCTCGACACGCGTGCGATCGTCGCTGCCGCACGAGCGGCAGGGTTCCTTGGTGGAGTTCCGTTTGGAACGCTCTTCGTCCACGATTTTTGCCTTCTGCCTTGCAACGGGACGTGCCTTTGGGGCTGCCGAAACCGTTAGACGGATGTTCAAACGCGCGCTTTTGGCGCTTGCTCTTGTGGTCGGCGCATCTTGGGCGCCGGCGCTTGCGACGCCGTCGGTTACCGGGGTTGGTGACGTTCGCGTGCTCACGGTGCGCTTTATACCCAGTCCGGATGCGGGCGCCGGGCTCGCCTCAGGCGGCCTGACCTACGTGCTCGCTAACGTCGAACTGACGAACGGCACGGCGCACGATTTCACGCCCAGCGTGAGCCGCTTTTTCCTGACCGGGCTGCAGAACCAGCGTTACCAAGGGACCGATAGCGGATCGAGCGTGTTTGCCGGCGTGTCCAACTCGCAGCGGCCGCTCAAGCAAGGCGACAAGCGCCGGTACACCGTGGGATTCCGCTCGCCGGATCCCGTCATCACGGGGACGGTCAGCTACGAACCGTAGGCTTGCCGCAGCACTCGCCGTGCTGATGCTGATATCGCTAACCGCGTTTCCGGCGCGCGCCGCGCGGCCGCTATTGGATTCCGGCAAGTGGGATAATTATTTCGCGCTGTTTGCGCGTAACGCGTCGGTGCCGTGGAAACACACCACGTTGCGGCTCGATACGTACAGCGGTGCGGCGGTCGATTTTGCCGCCTACGACGTGGATCCGGCCGACGTGCTGGTGGCCGGCGCGAACGCGCGGCCGCGGGCGATCGACACCTCGCATCGCAGCTCCGTCGCGCATTGGCGCTTCACGCCCCCGCCCGGACTCACGTTTGCTTCGAACGACGTCGACGTACCGCTGCTCAATCGCGAAGGCTTCTACGTCATCGAAGCGCGGCGCGGCACGGCGGTGCAGCAAGTATGGATCAATCTCTCGCGCGTCGGCTTGATCACCAAAGAATCGCCGGCCGGCTCGATCGTGTACGGCGCGGATTTAGGCACCGGCCGCGCGCTGCGCGGCATGCGCGTGACGTATCTCGTCGGCACGCACTTCGTCTACGACCTCTCCGATAGCCACGGCATCTCGCGCGTACCGGCGCACGCCGTCTTTGCGCTCGCGGAGTGGGGCAAGAGCCGGTCGTTCGTTTCGCTCTTTCCGCAATCGCCGCCGCCTGCCGCGGTGCTGGGCGTGCGCGCCGACCGGCCGTCGGCCAGTGCCGGCGAGAGCGTGCGCGTCGTCGGCTTTGCGCGCCGCCGCAACGGCAACGTGTACCGCCCGGCCACGGGCGACGTTGCACTGACGGTGGTCGTCGATGGGAAGACGATCGCGTCGGGACACGCCGACCTCGATGCGGCCGGCGCGTTTACCAGCAAACTCGATTTGCCCGCGGATGCACCGGCCGGTGATGCGGCCATTCTCGCTTCGACGCCCGGCGCCAGCGGCGGCGCGACGATTCACATCGACGGCGCCGGCGATACGGTGCTCGCAATTGCGGCGCCGTGTTCCACCGCGTGTTCGCCCACGTTACCGATTCCGCTGACGTTCACGGTGAAACGCGCGGGCGTTCCGGCGGGGAACGAGGCGATCCGCGTGCGCATCGTGCGCTCGCCGCACGTAGAGCCGCCCGACGGCGGCGACGAATCGACGGCGTGGGGCGTAACCACGATCGTCGATGCCACGCTGACCACCGATGCGCTGGGCGTCGCGCACGTTGCGATTCCCGCACCGACCGACGGCCTGGCGTCGACCTACGGGGTGGCGGCCGCGAACGGCCCATCGACGGCCAGCGCGAATCTGGTCGCGCCGAACGCGCGCATCGCGCTGGCGGTCACGCCGCTGCAGCAGAGCATCGATACCGCCGACCCGGCGACGTTCGACGTGCGTGGCTTCGATGCGCTGGCCGGTACGCCCGCGAGCGGTTTGAGCGTACACGTGCGTATCAGCCACGGACCGACGATTCAAGACGATACGGTAACGCTCGGCGCCGACGGCACGGCGCGCGTGTCGTTTCGCGACGTCGCGCTCGGCATGAACCTCATTACGGCGCAAGCCGACATCGATGGCCGTCCGGCGATCGACGTATCCGCTATTACCGTGGCCCCGCGCGCGCTGACGGGCGCCAGCATCGGCAGTAGCGCGGGCGTGAAGATCGTGCTCGACCGGGCGCGCCAAAAACCGGACGAACGCACCGGCGTTACGGCGCAGCTTGACGGCGCCGCCGGCGATGCGTTCATTACGATGGAAAGCGTGCGCGGCGTAACTCCGGCCGTCGTGTCGGTGCAGAACGGCTCGGCGAGCACCTCGCTCGTGGTGCCCGAGACGATCGGCGCGCTCGCTATCGGCGTGGCGTTCGTCCGCGACGGCGCGCTCATCGACGCGTCACTGCCGCTCGTCATCGACGGTCCCGGTCATCAGCGTTCGCTCGCGTTGTCCGCCGATCGCGCGACGTATGCGCCGGCGTCCACGGCCAAGATCACGATTGCCGATGGCGACGATCGCTCCAATGCGACGCTCGCCGTGCGGGTCAGCGATCGCCGCGCGACGAGCGGTGCGTCGTTCGACGACATTCCGGGCGTGCTCGCGTCGAGCGGAACGACCACGCAGAATCTCGCTTCGCTCGATCCGCCGTGGCACACCTGGGTCGCGCCCGCCAAGTCGACCGCCGGCGATATCTTCGGCTTCGACCGGCCGCGCCAGACAGCTTCGACCGATACGTCGATCGTTGCCGCCGCAACGCGGGTGCTGACGTGGCGCATCGATCGCACCGCCGGCTCGTCGGTCGACGTGCCCGTGCCGCACGATCCGGGCCGTTACGTTCTCTCGATCATCAAGATGACCGAGGACGGCGACGTGGGCGCGGCCTCGATCGCGCTGACCGTTCAATGACCGATCGCACGCTGCCGCTGCCGCAAACGGCGCGTTTGATGCTGCTCGATACGTACGGTCTGGTCTATCGCGCGTTCTTCGCGCTGCCTGCGCTGACCACGACGCACGGCATGCCGATCAATGCGGCCTACGGCTTCACGATGATGCTCACGAAGCTGATCGCCGACGAGAAACCCACGCACGTGATCGCGGCGTTCGACAAGGGTTTGCCGGCCGCGCGGGTCGCGATGTATCCCGAATACAAAGCGCACCGCGACGAGATGCCGGGCGACTTGCGTCCCCAGTTTGTGCTGGTGCGAAAGATCCTCGCCTGCTACGGCATTCCGGTCCTCGAGATCGAGGGCGAAGAAGCCGACGACGTGATGGCGACGCTCTCACGCATCGCGGGCGAAGACGGCCAGCGCACGATCGTGGTCACCGGCGATCTCGATATGCTGCAAACGGTCGACGATTCGACGACCGTGCTCACCACGCGCCGCGGCATCACCGATCTCGGCCGTTACGACGCGGCGGCCGTGCGCGAGCGCTTCGATCTCGAACCGCTCCAGCTGCCGGATTACCGTGGCCTCAAGGGCGATCCGTCGGATAATTTGCCCGGCATTCCCGGCGTTGGTGAAAAGACCGCGATCAAACTGGTGAAGGCGGCGGGTTCGCTCGACGCGCTCCTGGCCGATCCGAAGCTTGCCGGTACGGCGAAGCTCGAAGCGCTGGTGCGCGAACACGGCGAGATGGCGCGCATTTGCCGCGACGTATCGATCATCAAGCGCGACTTGCCGCTTGCCCTCGATTGGAGCGCCGCGGAATATACCGCGCCGGCGAACGAAGCGCTCTACGATCTCTATCGCGAACTCGAATTCAAGGCGCTGCTCGCCAAGCTCACGCCGCCGGCGAACGCCGCGCCGATCTCAACCGAAGAGCCGTTGCGCGGTACGTATGTGTCGTACGTCGCGTCGACCGATCCGCCCGAGTTCGTGCGGCTGGCGGAACGCTTACGCGAAGCGGCCGCGGCGCCGCGTGCGGCAATCGCGCTGCGCGGTGACGCGATCGGGATCAGCACGGCCGACGAGCAGGGCCTCGCATTCGATCGCAGCGCGCTTGCGAATCCGGCGATCGGCGATGCGTTTGCCGCGCTGTGGAGCGGCGTGCCGTACCTGGTCGCCTACGATGCGAAAAACCTGATCGGCAAACTCGACCTCGCACCGCGCACGATCGATGACGATCCGATGATCGGCGCGCACCTGCTCGATCCGGCGCGCACGTACGTCGACGCAGCGCAAGCCGCGTCGGCCGTGCTGCATCGCGCGTTGCCCGATGATGCCGCCGCCGCGGCGGATGCGGCTTCGCGCGTCTCGCGCGCGGCGCGCGTCGAACTCGAGCGGCGCGATCAGCTGAGCCTCTACACCGACATCGAAGTTCCGGTGGCCGTCGTGCTGGCCAAGATCGAACGCGCCGGCGTCGCGCTCGATCCGGAAGCGCTGGTCGACCTGAGCGCGCGCGTGGACGCCGACGTCGAGCGGCTGCAAGCCGAAATTTATGCTGCTGCCGGCGAGACGTTCAACATCGGCTCGCCGCAACAACTCGGGCGCATGCTCTTCGATAACCTCGGTTTGCCGCACGGCGGCAAGAACAAGACCGGCTATTCGACCGGCGTCGAAGTGCTGGCCGGGCTCGCGCGCAGTTTCCCGATCGCCGCGCGCGTGCTGGAATATCGCGAGGTGACCAAACTCAAGAACACCTACATCGACGTTCTACCGACGCTGATCGATCCGCGCGACAACCGGCTGCACACGGTGTTCAACCAAACGTCCACGGCGACCGGGCGGCTCTCGTCGGTCAACCCGAACCTGCAGAACATCCCGGTGCGCAGCGAACTCGGGCGCCAGATCCGCCGCGCGTTCGTCGCCGGTTCGCCGAGCCGCGTGCTGCTCGCTGCGGACTACTCGCAAATCGAACTGCGCCTGATGGCGCACCTCTCGGGCGACGAGGCGATGAAGGAAGCGTTCTGGAGCCACCAGGACATCCACGATTTCACCGCGCGCCAAATCTTCGAGGTCGGGCCCTTCGCCGACGTTACGCCCAACCAGCGGCGGATGGCCAAGAGCGTGAACTTCGGGCTGCTCTACGGCATGTCGGCCTTCGGTCTCGCGCAGCGTTTGGAAATCGAGCGCGGTGAAGCGCAGGCGATGACCGACGCCTACTTCGCGCGCTTCCCCGGCGTGCGGGGCTACATCGACCGGTGTCTTGCGGAAGGCCGCGAACGCGGCTACGTCCAGACGCTGCTGGGGCGCCGCCGCTATATGCCCGACCTCGCGGCGAAGAACTTTGCGCTGCGCGCCGCGGCGGAGCGCGAGGCGACCAACGCGCCGCTGCAAGGCAGCGCGGCCGACCTCATGAAGCTCGCGATGGTGCGCATCGACCGGCGCCTCGCGAGCTACGGCGACGACGTGACGATGATCTTGCAGATCCACGACGAGCTGATCTTCGAAGTCGAACGCGCGGTGCTGCCCGCCGTTGCCGCCGCGATCAAGCACGAAATGGAACACGCGCTCGAGCTCGCGGTTCCGCTTGAAGCGACCCTCAAGAGCGGCACCAACTGGTATGAGGTCGAGAGTTTCGACCCGGACGAGGAACCCGTCGAGTCCTGACGTACGGTCTCTCGGCTAACTTTGCCGGAGGAGTGACCCATGCGTTTGCAAGGCCAACTGTCTCGCCGTATCACCGTCGCCGTCTGCGCCGTGGCGCTGCTGCTCTGTGTCGCACCGGTACCCTCACGGGGCGCGGACGCGAAGCCGATCGTCATCGGGACGTCGGTATCGCTCAGCGGCATCTTCGCCGACGGCGGCAAGTCGTCGCTCGAGGGTTACCAGCTCTGGATCAAGCTGCAGAACGCCAAGGGCGGCCTCCTCGGCCGGCCGGTGGAGCTCAAGTACTACGACGATCAGAGTGAAGGCGCGACCGGCGTCCGGCTCTACGAGCGCCTTATCAATGAAGATCACGTCGACCTGATCATCGGGCCTTACGGCACCGGCCTCACGGCGCCCGTGGTCAATGTGGCCGAGAAGTACAAGATGCCGATGCTGTGTCCGGAAACGGGCGACTTGGGCATCTTCCAGCGCGGCTTGAAGTACGCGTTCCAAGCGCTGGGGCCGCTCCCGACCTACCTTTTCGGCGCGATGCAGATCGCCAAGGATCACGGCTACAAGAAGCTTGCCCTGGTGGCGCCGAACATCGCGTTCGGGCAAGCGATGATCAACCTCGTGCCGCCGATCGCGCGCGGTTTCGGTCAGTCGATCGTGTTCCAGGACTACTACCCGGCCAACCTCAGCGACTTCTCGTCGGTCGTCGAGCGCATCCGCGCATCGAACCCCGACGTCGTCATGGCGATGTCGTTCCCGAACGATTCCGTCGGTTTGCTGCGGGGTCTCAAGGCCGCCAACTACGCACCGAAGATGTTCTATGAAGCGGTCGGCGCGGCCGACGTGCAGTTTGCGAACAACGTCGGCGGCGACGCGGAGGGCGTCGTCTCGGTCACCGGGTTCAACGACACATTCAAGGAAAACGGCACGCCGGCGTTCCTGAAGGCCTATCGCGACACGTATCACCGCGAGCCCGACTACCATGTGGCGTCGAACTTTGCCGCGATGACGGTGCTGGCTGCGGCGGTCACCAAGAACAAGTCGCTCGATCAAGAGAAGTTGCGCGATACGCTCGGTACGATCGTCGTTCCGACGATCACCGGCACGTATAAGGTCGACCCGCGCAACGGCATCCAGATGGGCTACACGTCGTTCATCTTCCAATGGCAGAAGGGCAAACAGGTCATCCTCTACCCCGGCAACGTCGCGCAAGGGAAGGCGAAACTGCCGTTCCCGTCGTGGTCCGGCCGTTAGGGGTCGTGTGGACCGCAGCGTAACGGAGCGAAGCGGAGAGGAGCCGAGGACCACACATTTGCGTACCGTTCACCATGACGGCTTCGATCCGAACATCAACTCGCTCTTCGTGCCGGCGATCAAGGTCGACGCCGGCAAGCTGGTCTTCGTTTCGGGCGTAACGGCCGCGCCCGTCTACCACGATCATCCGCACGTGCCGCACGAGTTCGATGCGATTCCAAGCGATGCGCGCGCACAGGCGACGCTGGCGTTCGAACATTTGGCGCAAGCGCTGGCGGCGTCGGGCTGCGAACCGCAGCACGTCGTCATGATGACGCGCTACTTCACCGACATCGCCGCCGATCAAGATGCGGTCAACGCGGTGCAGGGCGCGTTCTTCCGCGGACACTTGCCGACGAGCACGACGGTTGAAGTGAAGCGCATGGCGACGGACCCGCGCATCAAACTGGAGATTCAAGCGATCGCCGTTGCGCCCGCGTAGCTTCGCCGATGATGTTGTTCGCGTTGCTGCTGGCGGCGGCCATCGCGCCCGAGCCGGTTCCCACGCTCTCGCCGACGCAGCTCTTGGCGCGCATCCGCGCGCAGTTCCGTTCGCACCGCCCGCCGCCGGCGTACGAGTCGTACACGCTCGAACGCAAACAGCTCCGCAACGACGGCTATCCGGACGTGACGGGCAGCTACATTTTCCACGTGTGGGTGCGCAATAGCGACCGGGCAGCGCTCAAGCGTCAGGTCTTTCGCGACGATTACGAGTACCCGCCGGCATTCGACCGGCCCGCGTTCAACGAAGCGCGCGATCCCGGACCGCCCACGGCCGACGTCTTCGAACCCCGGCCCGTCAAGCCGCATCCCATCAGCGACGCCTATACGCCCGAGCCGGGCGTCACCGAGGGGCCGATCATCGGCCGCGTCCAGTCGCTCATCGAGTACGATTACCGCGTTACCCGCGTTGCCTATGAAGGCGACCTCGTGCACCTGACGCTTGCGCCGATCAGCGATCCCGAGCGCAACCGGCTGCGCGAGCTCTACGCCGACAAGACAACCTACGAGTTAAAAAAGCTCATCGCAGCGGATCGGCTTTTTGTCTCAGGTGGGTACAAGGACGACTATGCGGATGAGTTCACGATCACGATGGGGATGGTCGACGGCGTGCCGGTCGTAACGCGCATTCACGGCGTCGCGGGCGCCGACGCGCAAGGGCTCGAGTATCAAGATGACGGTAAGGTGGTCGACTTCTTTTTCCGCGACATCGCGTTTCCGGCGAGGTTGCCTGATTGGTATTTCAACCCGCGCCAATACGGAGGGCACCTCAATGATCTCCCACAGTAAACGCCTGGGCGCGGGATCATTCGTCGCGGCCCTGGCCCTTGCGGCGCTGCAAGGAACGGGGCTCGCCCAAGCGACCAATACAGCCGCGTGCGTGACGGCGCAGACGGCCAATCCGCTGCCGGTTCGCGTCGGCGCGCCTGCCGAAACGCTCGAGCTGCGCATTGCCGATACGCCGTCGCGGCGCGAGTACGGCTTGATGTGCGTCCGGTCGCTGCCTCCGCACACCGGCATGATTTTCGTGTTTACCGACGGGGACAACTTTCGCGATTTCTGGATGAAGAACACGCTCATTCCGCTCGACATGGTCTTCGTCTCGAAGAACGGTAAAGTCAACGACGTGCGGGCGAACGTTCCCGCGACGCGCATCGACACGCCCGATGAGAAGATCCCGCACCGCGACGGTACCGGCTCCTATGTGATCGAGCTGGCCGCGGGTGAAGCCGCGCGCGCGGGCATCAAGCCCGGTTCGATGCTCGACGTGAGTGCCGTCGGCCCAGCGAAAGAGTAACGCCGGATGTGGTTCGTTCCGGCACTCGTCGATGACACCGTCCCGTTGCCGGTGAACACGCCGATTCCGTGCCTCATCTGCAAAGCGGAGACGGCATCGACGCTGACGTTCAGCGGCACGGTGAAACTCGCCCAAAGCAACCGCTTGGAAGTCTTCGACGGGAAGAGCCATCAGACGATGCGCTTTAACGTGCCGGCGGAATTCCGCGGCGTCGAAAGCAGCGACGGCACGGTCAAGGGCGCGCCCCTCGCGAGCGCGGCCCCCGGTTTACTCGCCCGCGTTACCTACCGTACGGCCGGTGAGGCGCGCACCGTGACCCGCGTGCTGCTGTTGACGATCAATCAGTGCCGGGCGCTCATAGCCGCCGAGCATCTGAGCAAGACCGCCTCGGAGTGTCCGGATTAGCTGCAACGAATTGACCCCCAGCCGGGGTTCTAGGTAGCGGTGCCCGAGCTCCCGGAAGTCGAGACGATCGCGCGCGGCCTCGCGAATGCGGTCGTCGGCAAGACGATCGTGGACGCCCAGGTCAGCATGGCCAAGATCGCCGTCGCGCCGCCCGGCGTCTCGTTTCACGAGACGCTGCGGGGCGAGCGCATCGAAGCGGTCGGCCGCCGTGGGAAGTACATCGTGGTCCAGCTCGGCTCAGGCCGGCGACTTACGGTGCACCTGCGCATGACGGGCCGCCTGATCGTTCAGGCGCCGGAAGTCTCGGAACCGCACCCCTACACCTACATTCGCCTCACGTTCCAGGACGGCTGGCGGCTGTGTTTTGCCGACATGCGCCAGTTCGGCCGCATGCGGCTCCTGGGGAGCGAGGAAGCGTGGGACGCCGACGGTGGGGTGGAACCGCTCACGGAGGCCTTTACCTCTGAGGCCTTTGTGAGTATGCTGGACGGGCGTCGAACGCCGATTAAGACGTTCCTGCTCGACCAAAAGCATATTTCGGGCGTCGGGAACATCTATGCGTGCGAGGCTCTGTGGGAGGCCGGGATTCGTCCCAACCGCCCCGCGCAGAAGATCTCGAGGCCGGCCCGCCGCCGGCTTCACGGCGCAATCGTTGACGTGCTGCAACGCTCCATTGAGGCGCGGGGTACCAGCGTCGATGACTACGTCGACGCCGATGGGCTCAAAGGCGGGTTCCAAAATCAGCTGGACGTTTACGGACGGCTGGGCGAACCGTGCAGACGATGTGGCAAACCCATCGTGCGGACGGTTCTCGGTCAGCGTGGTACCTGGTGGTGCCGTGGCTGCCAAAAATAAAATACAAACGAAAGAAGCACACACACCATTTCTGCTACCATCTCGCCGGAGACGCCGGCACCAAACGATCCGGTCGTTGCAACCGCAGTAGTCGAGGAAGAAGAAGACCAACTCGCACTCGAGCAGCGGCTCTACGAAGAGAGCCTCAAGGTTCTCGATGAAGGCCAAGTACTCGTCGGCGTCATCGTTGCAAAATATCAGGACGAGCTGCTCGTCGACATCGGCGGCAAGTCCGAGGGCATCCTGCCCTTCCGCGAGCTTTCGCTCATCATCGAGCCGAAAGAACTCAGCGTCGGCGATAAACTCGAAGTGATGATCCATCGGATCGATGAGAACGATGGTCAACTCTATTTGAGCGAACGCCGCGCCCGCGCGCTCAAGACGTGGGAAAAAGTCATCGAAGCGCACGACAACGATGAAGTGATCGAAGCGACCGTCACGCAAGTCGTGAAGGGCGGCGTTCTCGTCGACCTCGGCATGCGCGGCTTCGTGCCCGCATCGCAGATTCGCCGTCAGCCCGTCGGCAATCTCGACGAACTCGTCGGGAAGAAACTGCGCCTCAAGGTCATCGACCTCGACCACAAACGCCACCGCGTCGTGCTCTCGCAGCGCCAAGTTCTGGAAGAAGAACTCAACCAGAAGAAGCAAGAGCTGCTCGGCACGTTGCAAGTCGGCCAGATCCGCGAAGGCGTCGTCGTCCGTTTGGCGGAGTTCGGCGCGTTCGTCGACCTCGGCGGCATCGACGGTCTCATTCACAACTCCGAGCTCTCGTACGCACGGATCAAGCATCCGTCGGAAGTCGTCAAGATCGGCGACACGGTCTCGGTCGAAGTGATGAAGTTCGATCCCGATGCGAAGAAGGTCTCGCTCTCGCTCAAGCACGCGCTGCCCGATCCGTGGGTCGAGCATGCCGATGCGTTGTTCGAAGGCAACAAGCTCATCGCGCAAGTCGTCAAGGTTACGCCGAACTATCTCCTCGTCGAGATCGTCCCGGGCGTGCTCGCGATGGTGCCGAAGGGCGAATTCGATACGGCGAAACAGTACTCGCCGGGCGAAGACGTCGAAGTCACGCTGCTCACCATCAACCAGGGCACGCGCCGGATCACCGGTTCGATCCAGCACGTTGCCGACGTCTCACCGGACGAACTCGCCGAGTTCGTTCCCGAAGACGCCTTCAGCCCGCTGGGCACGGAACTCGCTTCACCGGTTTAACCACCGCCTAGCGAACGGAACGAAAGGGGAAGGCACAACGCCTTCCCTTTTTTAATTTATCGCGTCGATGGGTCGCATCGTGCGTGTCGGATTGACCGGCGGAATCGGTTCGGGAAAGAGCGCCGTTGCGGATGTGTGGCGCAAACGCGGCGCGACGATCATCGATGCCGACGTGCTGGCGCGCGAAGCGGTCGCGCCGGGTAGCCGCGGGTTGCGCGAGGTTGCGCTGCGCTGGCCGGCGGTGATCGCCGCCGACGGAACGCTCGACCGGCCCGCACTCGCGCGCATCGTGTTCGACAACGCCGCGGAACGCGCGGTGCTCAACGGCATCGTGCACCCGCGCGTGCGCGCGCTCGCGCAAGCACGCGAAGCCGAAGTCCCCGACGGCACGATCGTGGTGCAAGTCGTTCCGCTGTTGTTCGAAAGCGAGTACGCGCGCACGTGCGACGCTACCGTCGCCGTCGTCGCGCCCGACGCCTCACGCATCGAACGCGTGATGCGGCGCGACAGCATCGACCGCGAGAGCGTGCTCCAACGCATGCGCGCACAAATCGACCCGGCGGAAGCCCGCCGGCGCGCAACCTACGTCATAGAAAACGACGCCGATCTCGCCACCCTCCACGACCGCGCAAGCGCCGTTTACGACGCCCTAGCTTTAGACCGTTCCCTTTAGGCGCGGGATCATGCGCATGGCGTTGCCGCGTTCGATTGCGGCGAGGTCGTCGGGCGAGAGGCCGTCGGATTCGAGCGGGCCCACGTTCTGCTTGCCGGTGACGTAAGGATAATCGGTGCCGAACATCATCTGCGAGACCGGGATGTATTTGATCATCGCCGCCATCGTGGGCGCGTACGTCGCGTTGGCGGTATCGAAGTACATGCGCTTGAGTTCGTAATCGATGCCGTTGGGCGCGATGACGTCGAGCTTCTCGCGCGAGTTCACGGCCAGGCTGTTGATGCGCCCGGCCAGGAACGGCAGCGCCCCGCCGCCGTGACAAAGCGTCCAGCGCACGTCGCGATACTTCGCCAGCGTGCCGCTGAACAGCAAGCTCAAAAACGTCCGCGCGGTATCGTAGGGATACTCCACGTAGGATTCGTTAATGCCGGGCTGGAGCAGCCCGCAGCAGTTGGGCGCGTAGGGATGAAACACGACCATCGCTTTGCGGCGGTTCAGTTCGGCCCAGAGCGAATCGAACGCCGCATCTCCCGGCCAGCGGTCGCCCCAGCTCGTCGGGATGCCGATGCCGTCGGCGTGCAGCGTGTCGAATGCATACGCGACTTCTTTGAGACTCGCTTCGACGTTCGGCATCGGCAGCGTGGCGAAGAGACCGAAGCGGCCGGGATGATCGCGCATCACTTTCGCGACGTAGTCGTTACAGGTGCGCGCGAGTGCGGGCACGCTTTTGGGGTCGGCTTCAAACCACACACCGTGCATCGATGCGATCGAGAGGATCGCCGTTTGGATGCCGGTAGCATCCATTTCGGCGAGCGTCCGTTCCGGCGTCCAGGTGGTGATCGGCGGTCCGATCGGTGGTTGATTGTGCTTTGCTTGCCACGCCTGCATGACGGCGAGCAATTCTGCCGGATAATAATGATGGTGGATGTCGATCAGCCGTCGCGGTGCGCCCTGCGCGAACGCGCGCGCACCGGGGAGCAACATCGTTGCCGTCGCGCCGGCGGCGGCAAGAAAGTTCGACCGTGAGGCGGTGTGTTGACGGCAGTCGTGCATAGTGCTCCTTACTGTTGCGGCGGTATGGGCGGGTTGTCGAATGCCGGCGCGAAGCGGCCGACGTCAAAAATACGATCGTCACCCGAGGCATCGAGAAATCCACGCACGACGTACGTCCCGGTCGGGTGAAGACCGAGGGATCGTGAAAGCCGCACGCTGCCGCTGGCATCGTGCAGCGAAACGATGCCGCCGAGTGTCGTCTGTTCGCCCGCGATCGTCAGCACGGTGCCGGGTTTTGCGCGCAGCGCTTCGTCGACCGGCGAGGGCGGCGCAAACGTGACCGCCTTGTCGACCACCATGCCGAACGATGTGCCGAGCATCGCCACGCGGACGATGTATTTTCCCGGCTCATAGCAGCGGCGGTCGTCGCTCGTGCCGTCGATCGTCATGCTCGCGAGTTTGGTACGTCCCGGCGGAACGTCGAGTTGCCGGTTCACCGGAATCGGCTTGTGCAGGGTGAGCGATGACCATACCGGAGAATCGTCGTGAATCACGTCGATGCGAAACAGATCCGCGGTGGGAAATTCGAGCCGCACGATCTTGCCGGCGGTGTTGTTGAGGGCGATCGCTACCACGAACGGCGCGAGCAATTCCGGTGCATCACGCTGCAGCGTGACTTCGGCGACGATCGGCTCGCGCGAACGCAGCACCGGCGCCGCCGTTGCGGCGGCTGTGACCGCAACGAAGCCGGCCCGATTCATCGGCCGCCGCGCAAGACGCGTCCGGGACGCGCGCCGGTATACTGAGCATTCCGCAGCACTGCCGTTCCGTTGACGAAGCAATCACGAAGTCCCTCGGGCGGTACGAACGGGCGTTCGTAGGTTGCGCGGTCGACGATGCGCTTGGCATCGAAAACGACGAGGTCGGCCCACGCGCCGAGCTCGACCCGGCCGCGGCCGGCGATGCCGAACAGATCGGCGGGCAGCGACGTCATGCGGCGCACGGCTTCCGCGGTCGAGAAGATCGGCCGTCCGCGCACGAAGCGCCCGAACACGCGCGGAAAGCAGCCGTACGTGCGGGGATGCGGCACGCCGCGCGCCGTCGGTCCCTCGAAGGCTCGCGCGGACGAATCGCTGCCGATGCAGCAGAAGTCTGCAGTCAGCACCGCGGCCACGTCGTCTTCGGACATCGAGAAGAACGCGCAGTCGACGCGCAGTTCTTCCTCGACGAGCAACCGGATCGCGGCGCGCGCCGGCGAGAGCCGCCAGTGCGCGGCCACTTCATCGAGCCGGTAACCGGCGAACGCCGCGTTGCGATCGGAACCCGTATCGGTGATGAGAATGTCGTGCCAGCTATCGCCGCCGAGTGCGGGATCGCGCGCGATCGTGAGCAGCATTGCGGTCGATGCGGCAATCGCCGGATCGCGCAGCCGTTCGAGCGTCGCCGCTTCGCCGCCGCGGCGAATCGCTTCCGGCAGAATCGTTGCAAGCTCGGTCCAACTCGCGACGTACGGATACGCGTCGATCGCAACGTCGGCGCCGCGCGCTCGCGCGCGATCGATCGTCGCGAGCGTGCGATGCACTTTGCCCCAGTTCTTGCGCCCGGCGGCTTTATGGTGCGAGCAACGCACCGCAACGCCGGCCGCCTCGCCGACGGCGAGCGCTTCGTCGATCGCTGCGATCAGTTCGTCGCCTTCGTCGCGTACGTGCGACACGTAACGCGCCGCGCCCGCCTCGCGGGCCGCAATCGCGCACGCGGTCAACTCGGCAAGGTCGGCGTAGCGTCCGGGTTCGTAGATCAAACCGCTCGATGCGCCCAGGGCACCGTGATCCACCGCTTCCCGCACGAGACGCGCTTGCGCGTCGAGTTCTTCGCGTTCCAAGCGCCGTTCGCTCGCACCGCTGATGCACGCGCGCGTCGTGCCCAGCCCTACGAGCGAGGCGACGTTGCACGCGACGCCGCTCCGTTCTACGGCACTGAAAAACTCATCGAACGTCGTCCAATCGACGTCGAGACGATACGTCCGCGCATCGCGGACCTTACGAACGCGCGCTTCGCCGTGTAACGGAGCAACCGACGTACCGCAGTTTCCGGCGATCTCCGTCGTGACGCCTTGCGAGATTTTTCCCAGCGCGCGGCCGTCGACGAGCCACAGCTCGTCGGAGTGCGAGTGGACGTCGATAAACCCCGGCGCGAGCGCCATATCGGTGCAATCAACGATCTCGTGTGCATCGCGGCCGGAGCAGTCGCCGATAATTGCGATGCGGCCCTCGTAGGTTGCGATGTCGGTCACGAACGGCGCCGAGCCCAGCCCGTCAAACACCTGGGCATGGGAGAAAATCGTGTGTAACAGCGTTTAGCCTAGCCTTCGCCGGGTACGGGGAGACCGCGCTAGCGAGAGCCGCGCAAGCCAAGGTTTTAGAGGGGATACGGGTCAGATCATGTCTACACCTGACAACAACTCCAACGGCGGTGGGATGAGCGTCCGCGAGGCCGGCAAGCGCGGCGGCGACCGCGTTAAAGAAAAATACGGCTCTGAGTTCTACGAAGCAATCGGTCGTAAGGGCGGCGAGGCGACCAAGAGCAAGTACGGCCCTACGTTCTATGAAGAGATCGGTGCCAAGGGCGGGCAGAAGCCCAAGCGTACGCCGGCCGACGCGTAATCCGCATGGCGGACGACGAGGAAAAGCCGAAACCGAAGAAGCCTAAGAAAGCCGAAAATCCCGAAGGCGAAATGTCCGTGCGCGAAGCGGGGAAGAAGGGTGGCGACACCGTTCGGAACCGTTACGGGTCGGGGTTCTACGAGGAAATCGGCCGTAAGGGCGGTGAGGCGACGCGCGAGCGTCACGGTGCCGGCTTCTACGAAGCGATCGGTCAAAAAGGCGGCAGAGTCGTCAAAGAAAAGTACGGCGCCGACTTTTACGAGCAGATCGGTCACAAGGGCGGTCAGAAGGTCAAAAAGCTGATCGCCGATGCCAAAAATGCGGCCGCCGAAAAGGCTGCCGCGGAAGCAAAGAAGCCGTAATTACCGGCAGGCGCCGAGCTTGACGAGCCGGCCCCACTCTTTGCGGAACAGCTTCAGGTTGGGATTTCCCCCCTGCGGGATATCCGGCTGAAGCGCAAACGCCAGCGTCGGCGTCGTCCACGCTAGCGCGCGCATGTGCTGCGGGGTACCCTCGGTGAAGTGCCCCGTCGAGCATGTGCCTTCGGCCGGGATGCTCGGATAGCGGTCGAACGACGCCCCGGCCAGCGGCCACTCGCGAAGAATGTAGATCTGGCCGCCCGACGAGTACTCATAGCCGATGCCGCGGTTTTGCGGATTCTCTTTGTCGTCGCCGTGCAGCGCCGGCAGCAGCGCGACTTCGGCATAGTTCGGGCTGGGCACGAACGGGTGGAACGTGATGCGTTCCATCGCGTCTTGCGCGCTCATCGGCAAACCGCGCTGCTCGATGAGAGGCTTATCGGTGGCCGTAAAGCCGGGAACGCCCTCGGCCTGCACGGGGACCGCGGTCAACGAGAAGAGCGCCGCTATGAGGGCGGCGGGTCGCACGAAACGCATGCCCGCCTCTTCCCTATAGCGAGCCGGTGATCCGTCCGAGCGTCGTCGCGCCGGTGGTGAAATTGACCAGCGCCGTGGCCACGTGGAACGTCATCCCGCCGGCGTGAATCGTGACCGGGTGGTCGAGGTGCAACATGTGATCGTTGCCCGTATAGTGCGCCTCGTCGGTGAAGAGCTCGCGCCGCTGACCGCCGATCTCGCTGAACGATACGGGACCGGTCACCACGAAATCGTTCGCGCTGAGATTGGCGGAGACGTGTTTGGCCGTCATGCGCATGTACGGCTTGCCGTCGCGTAAGATCACGCCGTTGTGTACGCGTTCGATCTCGGCGAGCGAGCCGTCGGGCGAGAGCGTCGCGTTGTCGTAATCGAGCGACCACGATTTCCCATCGATGCGCTTATCGTTTGCGCTGCCGCCGGAAAGTTGCGTCTGCTGCTGCGTGCGCTGCGAGGGAATGTCGGTGCCCGCATGAATCGTTTGCCATACGACCCACGCGAGGATGCCCGCGATCGCGAGCACTGCGACGACGCGCAGCTGCGCTAGATGCGCCGTGGCCATGGAACCAACGCGAGAATCACGAACGCGAGCAGCGCGAGAGCGATCGGCTGCGGTCCGATGTGCGTGTAGGGGGTATCGACCGGGTCGCCGATGTTGCCGACGATCGTCGTTTGTGTGGCGAGTTCGCTGCGTTCGCGCCACGTGCCGTCGGGCGCGACGATGCCGCTGATGCCGGTGGCGGCCGCGCGTACGATCCAGCGTCCCGTTTCCACCGCGCGCAGCGTCGTCGCTTGCGCGTGCTGCGCGGGGCCGTCGGTCGTGCCGAACCACGCATCGTCGGTGGAGACGGTAAGGAACGTTGCGCCGGCGCGTACGGTGTCGATCGCGATATCGCCGAACACGGATTCCCAGCAAATCAGCACGCCGGCGTGCGTGAGCGGATCGATCTGCGGACCGTGTCCTTGGGTGAAGTTGCCGATCTCGTTGACGGCGGGGATCGCGCGCAGCCATTCGGGCGCGGGCAAGAATTCCGCAAACGGAACCAGCTGCCGTTTCGCGATCGTCGCTTCGACGTTGCCGGTGCGATCGAACACGACCGATGCGTTGTAGAGCCGGCCTTGCGCGTCGCTGACGATCGTGCCGACGAAGATCGGTATGCCGATGCGTTTCGCCAGCGCGCCGAATGCCGCGCGCGCACTCGTATCGCGCGTCATGTCGGTGAGGATCACCGTCTCCGGCCACACGATGAAGGCCGGATGCTGTGGTGCGACCGCTTCGGTCATCACGGCATAACGTTGCGCCGCGAGCAGTCGTGCGGCATCCGTCGCCTTGATCGCTTGTGCGATGTTGCCTTGAATCGCGGCGACGCGCAGCGTGGGCGGCGCGAGCGAGCGCGCGGGCCACAGCAACCACGCAGCGGCCGTTAGCGCGAGGGCGGCGACGATCGCGCCGGCCGCGGCCGGGCGCAGACGTGGGGTCAGCGCGGCTGCACCGGCGTACGCTGCGACGGCGGCGACGAGAAACGTGAGGCCGTAGCCGCCGGCGAAGGCAGCGATCGGCCGCAGCGGGCTATCGATGAGCGGCAATCCCAGCTGCCCGAACGGCACGCCGACGATGCCTGAGGAGCGCATCCACTCGGCCGAGGTGAAGGCGGCGGCAGTAACGAGCGGCGCCAGCAGCGGCGAGCAGCGCCGCGCGGCGAGCGACGCGACGAGTGCGGTGAACGCAAAGGCCAGTGCTTCGCCGAGTGCCGGACCGAGGTCGATGACGAAGCCGAGCGGACCGACGAGCGCGGCGGCCGTCTCGCCGAACCACGAAAACGAGAGCGTGAAGAAGACGAGTCCGCTCACATAGCCGTTCAAGGCAGCAGCCCACAGCGGCAGCCCAGCCCAAATACGGAACATGGCGGCCAAAGCGAACGGAATCACCCACCACGCGCCCGTACGCGGGAAGGCGAGGTGCAATGCAAAAGCGCAGAACGCCGTAACCACGACGGCACGCGCCGTAGGAGACGTCAACGAAATGCGACGAGCGGGATTTGCCTTACTTACGGCGTCGATGGCAGCGGCGGCTTGCGGGCGAATCGTCACAGTTCCCAAGACCGGTTCGAACGGCGGACTAGTGCCCTCCGGAGATATGTTCGTTCGCTACCGCGTCGCCGGATTCTTGGATTTCAACACGCTGCGCTACCTGATCGTGTTCAATACGAGCGGAAACGGCATTACCCCGCTCGCGAGCACGCTCAACACGTCGTTCTTGAACTACTCGTTCATTCTCATTTTCGGCGGCACGCAAGTCGGCGGCGCGCAATACGGTCTCTTGCAAGTCATCCCGATTGCATCGGGCGGCTTTCAAACCGTGGCGCTGCAGATCAACCCGCAGTTCGTCACCAACTTCAACGCCAATAGTTCCGGATCAGGCAACGAATTCACGTTTACCTTCAACCGGCTGCTGCTGACGCCGCTACAGAGCGCAAGCCCCACGCCGGTTCCCTCACCGAGTCCGAGCGCCGCGCCGACGCTGCTTTCCGGAGTGTCGTCGCTGTGGGCGATAAACGCGTTTTCGGCGGATTCGAACAACGCGCCGATCGATGCGATCGCCTTCGGCGGCATCACCGACACGACGTTCAGCGGTTTTATCGTGAACACGCTCCTACCGTTCGATAATCCCGTCAACAAGGCCGCCGGCGGGACGCAGGTGACGAACCCCAACGCCCAGATCGTCGCCGTCGAAATAATTAACGAACCATGATTTAGTGGATTCACGTTCCGCGAATCCTAGAGGAATGGTCAACTTTCGTCGCAGGGCGGGTGGCCGCACTCGCAGGCCGTTTCCATTTCCTCATCGCTCGTATCGCGCGCACGGCACGTGTCCGAACAGTAGGCCGCGCCTTCGGTCTCGCCCGTGACCGAGCAATTGCAAAGTTCGTATTCGCAAGACTGCGTCATCGTACTCATGGCCGATGTATACCCAATTAGTCCCCTTCTGTCATCCCGAGCGTAGTCGAGGGACCGCCTCAATCGTCAATTTTGGTGGCTGTCCCTCGACTACGCTCGGGATGACAGAAGGGGGGTTACTGGCCGAAGAATTGGCTCGTGGCGAAGGATGTGGGTACGATCGAGCTGTTTTGCTGGCCGACGCCGAAGTTCAGGCCCTGCGAGGGGAAGGCTAGGATGTCGAGGGTGACCGCCACCGTCTTGAGATCCTCGTTGTAGGAGACGCGAACCTCATAGCAATCGCCGATAACGCGGCGCAAGTAGATGTTCTTGCTCTCCAGCCGCATGTGGTTTTTCCAATCGACGAACGTCGCGAACTGGATGTCTGCACCCCGGCCGAACGGCGTGATGATCTGCACGTTCGTGCGATCGAAGCCGTAGCCCGAACCGGGCGTAAAATTGCCGCTCAGCGTCAGCGAGGACAGGGGCGAGGGACGCATCAGTAATTGGTAGGCAACGGGCTGGGCCATCATGTTGAACGACGTGCCGGTTTGCAGCGAGAACGCGTACACGTCGCCGTTATACATCTTGAACACTTCTTGGAGGTTCTTGTTCGCGCCGCCGATCGTGTCGAACGAGAACGGTTCGTTGCCGAGGCCGTTGACGTGCTGGTTGCTGTAGCTGAGGATGTTGTCGAAGTGATTGCCGATCGGCGTCGTGAGGTTGATCTGTTGCTCAACCTGCGCTTTCATGTCGCCGGTGCCGTACGCGTCTTGGCGGATATTGAGCGTGGCACTGAGATCGCCGACCAGCAAGTGGTAGAGCGCCGGTCCGAAATTCAGCTGGGCTTCGGCGCGCCCGGTGGCCAGCGCCGCGACCGGATCGCTGTACTCGCCGATCGTGAACGTCGCGGTGTTTGGAATGCCGCCGAGCAAGTGCGGAAAGAGCGAGCCGTGCGGCCGCACCAAAAGCTCGGGCAGCTTGTTGACGCCGTTGGGCGTCGATGCATCGTAGCGATCGACGATCATATCGTAGTCGACGGTGTTTCCGGTGAGGTGCATATCGTCGTTAAAATGCAGCGTGCTGTTTTCGCTCGTGATGCCGGAGAAATTGCTGGTGTTGTCGGTGTACGATGAAGTGACCGCGTTGCTCAGCTTCGGTGAGAACGTGTACGTGTCGCTGATGCCGTAGTTATTCGTTGTGTTCTGGCCGCCGGTCGATTGGCGCGAGAAGCTATAATTTTCGGTGTCCTTACCGGTCGCCTTGGTCAGTCCGAGCGCCAGCGACTCGTTGGCCGGCAGCGAGATCAGCGGGCCGTAGTCGGCCTGATAGGTGAAGCTCGCGGTCGCGCGCAGTGCGGGCGAGATGATCTCCTGATCCTTGAAATCGGCGTTCCACGAATCCGAACCATCGATCTTGCTGTGCAATCGGAACACATCGACGTCGATCGAACGTTTGCCGTCTTTGCGCCGGAACGATGCAACGTACCCCAGACCGTAGCCGATTTTGGTGTAATACTCGACGCGGTAGTACCCATAATACTGATTGCTCGTGCCGAAACCGATGCGCGCTTTGACGTAGAAGCCCTCCGCGTCGGAATAGCCGATCAGCGGGATGAAGCCGGTTTTGCGCACGCCGGGGATCTGATCGCGCCGCAACGGGATGATCAACAGCGGGATAAAGAACACGGCGAGCGGCCCGAGGAAGACCGTGACGCTGCGCGCGATCGCTTTGTCGCCGGGGGTGATGTCGAGCGTCTTCGATTCGAGATGGTAGCCGCCGTGCGGGTTTTCGCAGGTCGTCATCGATGCGTGCGTGCCGTGCGTGAAGCCGTCGGGGCGCGTGTCCATGTTCTGCGCGTTGAAGTGCAGCCGGCCGTGGTCGACGCCCTGTGAGGTGACGCCGCGGCCGTTGATCAGCTGCGCGTGCTGGGTAAGCGTGTCGAAACGGATCGAGTCGGCGGTGAGCGTCGAATCGCCGGCGTGATTTTGGATGAACGTGTGGCCGGTGACGTCGATGTACCGCGTGCCGTCATAATGCGCGTGATCGCCGACGAGGATGCCGTCCTGATAGATGATGTTGACGTGTCCGTCGAGATCGAAGGGCTGCCCCGGCGTGCGATTTCCGATCAGCGTGTCGCCGAGAATCGCGTAGTCGCTGGGCCCGAGCGTCTCGCCGGGTGAGGGCGCGGGGCTCGGCGAGGGCGTGGCGCGCGTACCGGCCTGGATCGGGCCGGCCGTGGGCGACGGCGTCGGGGTGCCGGTCGGCGTGGGCGCCGGGGCGGGCACGAGATAGATCGGTCCGCTCGACGCCAGCGGCGTCGGCGTCGGCGTGGGCAACGGCGGCGGCGTGACACGCGGCGACGTGCTCGGCAAAGGCGGCGGCATCAGGACGCCCGGGCCGTTCGGAATGATCGGCAACGGGACGGGCGCACCCGGACTGATCGACGGCGACGGCGTTGGTGACGGCGTTGCGCCCTCGTCCTCGTCATCGCCGACCGGCGTGGGCGCCGCGCCCGCTTGCGCGATGCTCGCCGGCATCGGCAGACACGGCGTATTGAGCATCTGCAGCGCGTGCGCTTGGCCGGCGGACGTTGTGATCGAAGGAGCGGCCGCTTGCGCCGGAAGTACCGTACCTGCGATCAGCGTTACCGCGACCGCAACGGCGAGGAAACGCCGCACTAACGGTCTTCTTTGAGGATCAAGTAACCGCCGCCGGCCGCCACGATAACGTTCGGCAGCCACACGGCGATCCACGGCGTCAGCGCGCCGTTTTTCCCGAACGCCGCGCCGACGGCACCGAGAATGTAGTAGATGAAGAGCACCACGACCGAAAGGGCGATGCCCAGCGTGCGGCCCTTCTTGCCGAAGCGCACCGCGAGCGGCAGCGCGATCAGCACCGCGATGAACGATGCGAACGGCAGCGCGTATTTCTGGGCGAGCGTGATCTCGAGGCCCGCGAGGTCGCTGCCGCCGGTGCCGGTCAGCTTGCGAAAGGCGATCTGGTCGCTCAGACGCTTGGCGTCCATCGCGTAGGGATCGTTGTACGCTTGGCTGAGGAACTTCTCACCGCTGTCGCCGAGCGGCAGCGGAACGGTGATATCGCGCGCGGCAATGGTCAACGTCTGCACTGTTCCATTGGGTAACACGCGAGTCTGGATTGCGCCTTGTAAAACGATGAGCCCGTTTTCAATCGTCGCCTTGCGGGCGGTGGTGACGTCGAGGAACGGCGAGCCTTTGCTCTGCTCGAAGATCATCACGTTGTCCATCGTTTTGCCGTCGAACTCGACGGAATCGATGTAGAACGTCTTGCCGGTGGCGGGATCCGTGCGGAAGATGTGGGGCTCGATCGGCAGCGTCGCGGTGCGGTAGATGATTTGGTAGAACGTGCGGGTCGAGACATCGACGGCGCCGGGCGCGATCTTTTCGTTGACGGTGAATGAAATCAGGAACATTGCGATGCCCAGCAGCAGCGGGGTGCGGCAGATTCTCAGAAACGACACGCCCGAGGTGCGCAGCGCCGTGATCTCGTTGTCGGCAGCCAGCCGGCCGAAGGCGAGCAGCGCGCCGAACAGACACGCGAACGGAAACGCCATCGGCGTCGCCTGCGGCATGCGCGCGACGAGGAAGCGCAGGATCAGAAAGACCGGCGCGCCCTTGTTGATGAGGTAGTCGGCGGCGAGCACGAAGATGTTCGCAAACCAGAACACGTACACCGCGCCCAGGCCGAAGGCGAACGGTCCGGCGAATTCGCGCATGATGTACGCGTCGAGAATCGGCAAGCGCCACCGCGGGAACAGGCTGCGGGCAAACGCGCCGCGGTCGACGCTCGGAGCCGCCGCCATTAGCGCAGAGCGGCGGTTATGCGCGCCACGTACGAGCGCGTTTCGGAGATCGCCGGAATGCCGTGAACGGCGTCGACGAGTCCGGGTCCGGCATTATATGCCGCGAGCGCAAACGACACGTTTCCGTGGTAGCGATGCAGCAAATCGTGCAGGTAGTGGACGCCGCCGGCCACGTTCGCTTGCGGATCGAACGGGTTCCCGACGCCGTACTGCGAGCTGGTCGCGGGCATCAACTGCATGAGCCCCATCGCTCCGGCGCGGCTGATGGCGGCCGGATCGCCGTGCGACTCGGCGTCGATGACGGCCGAGACGAGGGTCGGCTTCACGCCGTAGAAGCGCGCCGCGTCCTCGACGAGCGAGCTGAGCTGGCCGGCCGGTAGCGCGTGCGGGCCGCCGGGCAAATAGCCTCCCTGACTGCACCCAAAGAGCGAGCCGAGCACGAGTGCGAGCGTAGCCACGCGGAGCCTCACCCGGCTGGGTTTCGGGTGTACTAAAGGCGGGGCCTTGCTAGCGAGCCGTGACGGCCGTTGCATAGAAGCGGCCGAGGTCGGCGCGCAGTGCGTGCAGCGCGTCTTCGTTCAGGTAGATCATGTGCCCGGACGGATAGGTGGCAAGCGTGATGCGCGCATGGACGGCCGGGTCGAGCCCGACGTTGGCCAGCTCGTATTCCGTTGTGTAGAAGGGCGTGGCGAGATCGAACATCCCGCTGCCCGCAAAGACGCGCAGGTTCGGGTTGGTGTGCAGAGCCTCGCGCAGATCGGGGATCACCGTGGGGGCGAGGACGCGTCCGAAGAAGCCGCGGCGCCGGAAATTCCAGTTGTTGACCACGTCGCCCGGCAGTGCGCGGTACAGCCGGTCGGTGTGCCAGTTCAGTTCGCCTTTGGCGTAGGCCATGAACGTGGTGATGAAGGCCGGCGCGACCGCTTCGTACGAGGGGTCGAACTCCGGCTCACCCGCGTTGCGGTCGATCGCGCTGCCGGCGAAGCGACCGTCGTAGCGCCCGATGATGTGGCCCTCGGAGCGCAGCAGTTCGCCCTCGAAACGCGTCGTCGAAATACGCAGGTTCGCGCGTTGCAGATACGCGGGGTCGATGCCGATGAAACTCTGCAGCCGCTGCGCGAGGCGGGTTTGCGTTTGCGCGTCGAGCGGGGCCGGGCGCAAGACGGCCGGCAGGTATTCATCGCTCGTGAACCGCCGTGCGGCGTCGAGAAACGTGTTGATGTCGGCCGGCGGATCGGGCACTTTCTTGTGATACCAGGCAACCGCCGCTTCGGACGGAATCGCGAACGCGTCGGGCACGTTCTCGTCGCCCGGATTGCCGAAGTCGTCGGCGTAATCGAGCAGCGACGAGAGCAGGATCACGCCGTTGATCGACATGCCGTCGTTTTGCAGCCGGTCGACGAGGCCCGCGCTGCGAAACGTGCCGTAACTCTCGCCGAGCAAGAACTTCGGACTCGCCCCGCGATCGTTCGCCGCGACCCAGCGGCGGATGAATTGGCTGAACGCGCGGATGTCTTCATCGACGCCCCAGAAATCTTTGCTATCGCCTTTGCCGGTGAGCGAACTGAAGCCCGTACCGACCGGATCGATGAACACGAGATCGCTCGTATCGAGCAGCGTTGACGGGTTGTCGATGAGCTTGCCGCCGCCGGGCGGAATGGCACTCGTATTCGACGTCACGATGCGGCGCGGACCGAACGCGCCGATGTGCAGCCACAGCGACGCCGATCCGGGACCGCCGTTGTAGAGGAACGTGACCGGCCGTTTGCGGTCGCCCGTGGTGTACGCAACGTAGAACACGTTGGCGGCGGGCTCGTTGCGATCGTTGCGCAGCGTGAGCGTTCCGGCGGTGGCCGTATACGCGAGGTCGCCGGTCGTCAAGCGAACGACGTGATGCGTGACGACGCTGCGGTCGAGCGTTGCCGCGGGCGTCGCGTCGTCGGCGCGCGCGCCGTGCAACGCGGCGAACGCCAGCGCCGTCAGCAGTGCCGCCGCGCGTGCGGCGCGCTTCAATGCGTTGTGGGAACGGTAACGGTGTTGCCGCCGGCGGCGCTGATCGTCACGGTGCCGGGCTGCGCGCCGGGCGACGGCGGAACGAGCTGGAACTCATAGGTTTTCACGCCGCTGGCCGGCGCGCGAAACGATACTTGGTGCGGCGAACACAGACCGTCGGCGCAAAATGAGGCAACCCAATCGCTCGATAATCCCGCGGCCTGCAGCGTAACCGCGGCATCACCGGCGGATGCGACGATGAGCCGGTACTTGAGCGTCGAGGCGAGACTGCCCGGCAGATCGGGCCCGGTCCAGGGCGCGACGGAGAGCACGGGTTTGCCGTTGCCGCCGGCGAGCGCGACGGCGATGAGGCCTTCTTGCGTACGTTCTTTCACGTTGCGTTTGAGGTTCTTGAAGCGGCCGTTCGCGGCGAGCAAATCGCCGTAGGCATTTGCTTGCGCGAACGTGCTATGTGTGTTCGCCGCGTCGCCGAGTGCGACGTACACGTTGGCTAGATCGAGCGATGTGTCGGCAACGTCGGCGTTGGCGTATTCGGTCGGCGTCTTTGCGGCGACGGCGCGCAGCAATTCGAGCGAACGGACGTACGCGGGAACGGCGCTGGCGAATTGCCGCGTGCGCTGATACGCGAGGCCGAGATCCGACCAGCCGTCGCCGTCGGCGGGCTTGAGGGCGGTATAGCGTTTCGCTTGCGCGATCATGTCGGGATAGTCGTGCAGGCGATAATAGGCGCGCGAGAGCGCCGCCACGAGCGACGGGTTGTTCGGCTGCAGCTTCAACGCCGCCAGATCGGCTTGGGCGGCATCGCTCCAGCGGTTCTGATCGCCGGCGCCTTGACCGAGCAGCGCGAGTCCGGCCGCGCGTTGTGCCGGCGTGGTTGCGGTGTCGCGTAACGCGGTGCCGGCGGCGACGCGCAGCTTGCCCTCTTCGGCCTGCGTGCGCTCGTCGTCGACCTTCGATTGGTTCTTGTCTTCGGTGTCATCGGCGGTCGCAAACGCATGCTGCATCGCGACGACCGCGGCGTTGCGTTGCGCCGGCGTGCCGCGAAACGCGTAGTGCGCGGGATCGAGCAGCGCGTCGAGTTTCGCTTGCAGCGGCGAGACGAAGATCGCGTTGCGGCCCGCGCGCGCTGCGGCGATATAGCCGGCGAGCTGCGCGGGTTCGACGCCGCCGACCCAGCGTGCGCGCACGATGCCGTGCGCATCGATCACGATCGTGGTCGGGATGTACGCGATGCCGTACGCATTGTACGTATCGGGGCCGGCGAGTGCGGTCGGATACGGCACGCCTTTGGCAGAGAGGAACGTCTTCACGATCGGCGCGGTCTCGGTGGTATCGATGCCGAGAAACGTCACGTCGCGCGCGTGCAGTTTGCGGTAGGCCGCGTTCAAGTCGGGCGTTTCGGCCCGGCACGGGGGACACCAACTGGCCCAAAAGTTGAGGATCGTGATCTTGCCCGCGGTCGCTGCCGGTGCGAGCGGTGTTCCCGCCATCGTGGTGCCGCGGATGGGCGGGGCGGCCGAGCCGACGGGAGCGCTGCCGGAGTTGGGGGCGGCGCCGAGCGCAGCCAGCACGGCCAAAAGGGCGAGAACACGCATACCCGACGCTTCGCCGCGGCGGCGCCGCCTCCCAACCTGCTCCGGAGGGCGGCGCTAGAAGAGGCCGGGCGCCAGCAGTTCCGTCGCCGGGAAGGCGGCTTTGAGCCGGCCATATTTGGCCGCGGCGTCGATCAAGGGCTGGATCCGGGCCGGATCGAGGCGCTCGTGATAGCGCACCCGGTGCGTCATGTCGGCCGTGGCAATGCCGGAATACTTCTCGAGAATGCGCGCCGACGCGGGCTGGTTGGCATTCGCCCAGCGCGACGTCTCCGCCACCACGGCGCTGAAACGGCGCATCAGATCGAGGTGCGCTTTGACATAGCCGGCCGTCGAGAAAAACCCGCCCTCGGAGAAGTCTTTGTCGATCGCATCGTACACGTGCGCGAAAAGGCGCGCGTCGGTAGCGGTGATGCGATCGAGCGCGGGCTCTTCCATCGTCGCCGCATCGACGCGGCCGGCGACGATCGCCGTATCCATCGCGCTATACGGCATTTCGATGAAACGCACGGTCTTCAGATCGGCGCCGTTCTGATCGAGCCACGCGCGGGTCGCGATCTCGCCCAAACTGCCGAGCGTTGCGACGGCAATCGTCTTGCCGTCGAAGTCTTTCGCGCTGCGCGCAGCCGATGTTTTCGGCACGACCATGCCGGCCGTCGGCGATGCGCTCGTGTATGCACCCGATGGTGCGACGAACACGAAATCCAACCCGCGTTCGTGCGCTTGCGCGAGCGAGAGCGCGTTCGACGAACCGACGTCGATCGATCCGGAAGCGACGGCCGATGCGATCGCGGGTCCGTTCGCGAGCGTCACGATCTCGACGTCGAGCCCGGCTTTATTGAAGAAGCCGAGATCGGCGGCGTAGTAGGCGATCCCGCCGACATCGACGGGCACGGCGCCGATGCGCAGCTTGCCCGGCTGCTGCGCGGCGCCCGAGGCCGGCGCGAGCACGGCGCACAGCATGCACGCGGCAACGAAACGAACGAGGGCGCGGAGCATCATCCTTGAGGGGATTTCGCGCCCCCGGCGAAGGCCCATGCACGATGCTAACGGCGCAAGAAAACGAGCAATTGACGCGCGTCGGCGCGGGGACGCCGATGGGCGAACTCCAGCGCCGCTACTGGCATCCGATTGCCGCGGTCGAAGAGCTCAAGGACAGTTACACCAAACGCGTGCGGCTGCTCGGCGAAGATCTCGTGCTGTTCCGCGATCGCGGCGGCAAGCTGGGGCTCATTGCGGAGTTTTGCCCGCACCGGCGCGCATCGCTGGCCTACGGCATCCCGGAGATGGACGGCATTCGCTGTCCGTATCACGGCTGGAAATTCGATGCCACGGGCGCGTGTACGGATCAGCCGAACGAACCGGCCGGCAGCACGTTCAAAGACCGCGTTCATGCGAGCGGTTATGCCGTGCAAGCGCTCGGCGGCATGGTGTTCGCATATCTCGGTCCGCAGCCGGCGCCGTTGCTGCCGAAGTGGGACGGCTTCGTGGCCGAGGGCGCGATCCGTCACGTCGGTCAAGCAATCGTGCCGTGCAACTGGCTGCAGATCATGGAGAACTCGCTCGATCCCGTGCATACCGAGTGGCTGCACGGCCATCTGCAAGAGTTCATCGAGGAAAAAGCCGAGCAAGCCGGCACGCGCTATCAGATCTCGCGTCACCACCTGAAGATTGCGTTCGATGAGTTCCCGTACGGCATCTACAAGCGCCGTCTGCTCGCCGGTGCGTCCGAAGAATCGGATGATTGGCGCGTCGGTCACCCGATTCTCTTTCCGAATATCCTCGCGGTGGGCAGCGGCGGCGGTCACCTGTGGAAAGTGCATGCTTATCAGATGCGCGTTCCGATGGACGACGAGAATACGCTGCACTACTGGTACATGGCCTACGAACCGCCGGCCGGCGTCGACGTGCCTCCGGCCTTGCTCGAACGAACCGCGCGCTATGATTTCCCCTATCGCGACGAAGCCGGCGAGTTTCGGCTCAACATCGTCGATGCACAAGACGTTATGGCCTGGATCACCCAGGGCCGGATCGCAAAACGCGAGCTCGAGAAGCTCGGGACGACCGATAGCGGCGTGATTCTCTATCGCAAGATGCTGCAACGCGAACTGGCGAAGGTCGCGCGCGGCGAGGATCCGATGGGCGTGATTCGCAGTGCGGCCGAAAACGATGCGCTCAGCATACCGGTCGAGCGCGACAAGGCGCACTTCACCGACGGCTTCGAGAGTCACATGCGCCGCACGCAAGTACAGCATTCGCCGTTTGCCCAGGATCTCAAGCGCGTGTTCGCCGATTTCTCGCGCCAGCGCCTCGCGGAAAAGATCCCGATCCTCAACCATGCCTGAGGCTGCCGCCGCGCCGGTATCGATCGCTGCGCTGCTCGATGATATCCGGCCGCTGATCGCGTACGCCCGCGATCACGGCGAGCAGCCGCGGTATCTGCTGCTGGCGGGTGACTCGTTCGATGCGGTGCGCGCCGTAAAGGCGGCGGAGGCCGCGCGCGGCGTGCCGGTGATGGTGCTGGGCATGGAGATCGTGCGCGGCGACGATCCGGCAACGTCGCCCAAAGTTTTTTGAAGAAGATCCGTGGGGGTCTGACGTACTTCCACGGCGTCGCCGACGCGCGATTCGTCATCCGTAAGGTCTTCCGCATCGTCGATGAGCGGGCGAAGATCCGCGGCCTCGATCCGCTCGAGCATCAAGCGCTCATTCAGATTTACGGAGCGCGCGATGGTGACGTGCGCATCGGCGCGGTTGCGGAGCGGCTCGATATTTCCTCGGCGTTTGCATCGAAGATCGTCAAGGCGCTGGTGACCAAAGAACTCGTCGCACTCTCCGATGACGCGCACGATCAGCGCGTGACCAACGTGTCCGCAACGCCCGCCGGGATCGCCATGCTCACCGAGATCGACGCCGACGTTCGCGTCCACGTCGGATTCTTCACGCGCGGGCTCACGCGCGAACAAAAGGACGCTGCGCTATCGATCTTTGCCTTTTACGTCGGGCTCGACGCGGAAAGCTAGAGCGGCGCGCCGCCGACTTTGCTGGCGGGCACCCAGGTGCTGTTGGCCTCGTTCCAGCGGATGATCACGACGGCGCGATCGTCGAGCCCGCGCTGCGGGACGCGCCGGAAGTCGTAGGTGCCGTTCACCCCGGCGACGCCGCGCATGTTCGCGAGATACGCGCGCAACTGCTCCGCCGTCGCGTTCGTGCCGACTTTGCGCAGGGCCGTGGTGAGCAGCAGCGCGGGATCCCAGGCGAGGCTTTGCAGGCAGTCGACCGGGACGCCGTGCGCGGTCATCGCCGCTACGTAGGAATCGTAAGCTGCTTTCTCGGCGCGATCGGTAATGGCGGACGGCGCGAGACAGTGCGTCGATTCGACGTAGAGTTCTTTCGGCAAAATCGATGCGTACTGTTTCATGAACGCTTGCGATGCGTTGCCGTTACCGGTGATCACCGGAATGTTGAGACCGGCATCCGTGATGCCGTGGAACGCAATACCGGCCGGCGTTCCGGCCGTGCCGACGAAGAGTATCTGCGCACCCGACGCGTGAATTTTCGAGATCTGCGCGGCGACGCTGACGTCGGCCGGATTGAAGTGCTCGCGGTCCACCAGCACGATCGACTTGTTTTCCGGTAACTGCAGAATCGAATCGATCGCACGGTCGTAGGCTTGGCCCGTCGCGTCGGTCGGCGTGATCAACGCGATGCGTTTGATGCCGCGTCCGGTCACCCAGCGCATCGCGGCGACGTTGTAATCGTAATTCGTCGCCGAGGTCTGGAACTCGAACGAACCGGGCGTTCCGTTCACCGCGCTCGAGTAGCACCAGATCACCGGGCCGGTTTTGGCCAGCGCATAGACGGCGTTGCATTCGGCGGCCGACGTCGGGCCCATGACGAACGGCAGATGCTTCGAGCCGAGTTCGTTCGTGAGCTGAATCGCCAATGCCGGGTTCGTTTGCGCATCTTCGAGCACGAAGTGAATCGGCCGGCCGTGGATGCCGCCGCTCTTGTTGAAGTACGTTTCGAACGCTTGCAGCGCGTCGGCGCCGGTCTTGCCCACGAACGACAGGCCGCCCGTCATCGCTTGAATCGAGTAGATCTCGTAGGGATCGGCGGCGCCGCCGAAGCTCGGCGCGATCGCCAGCGCGAGCGCGCACAGCGCACCGGCGATGAGGCGCAGCAGTCTAGCCGGCAACGGGAGCCGCCGTTCCTTCGATCTGCACGCGGAAACCCGAGCGCACGTTAGGCCAGTAATCCCAGATCGCCTGATGCTGGACGCAGCGGTTATCCCAGAACGCGATCGAATGCGCGTGCCAGCGGAAGCGCACCGTCCATTGCGGGTTGACGCAATGATCGACGAGGAACGCTAGCAGCCGGTCTGCTTCCAAGCGCGGCAGATCGTTGATGTGTGAGGTGAAATCGGTGTTGACGTAGAGCGCTTTGCGCCCGCTCTCCGGATGGCGAACGACGACCGGGTGCACCGACACCGGCGTGCCGGGACCGAAGATGCGCGTGCCGTCGTGCGTGGCGGTGAGGCCTTCGAGATACGTTTTCATCTTGGGCGAGAGCGCATCGTAGGCCGCGTACATGCTGGCGAACTGCGTGTCGCCGCCGCCGTCGGGCGGAACGGTGTGGTTGTAGAGGATCGTGCCGAGCGGCGGCATCGGCGCGCACGATTGATCGCTGTGGAAGTTTTCGCCCGAGATCACTTGCGAGTGCTCGTCGTAGTGGAACTTGCGCACGAGCGGGTTGTCGGTTGGTTTGCTGATGGTCGACTTCCCCGCGTGCTGACCGAGCGCGCCGAAATATCCGGCCAAGCGGATTTGGTCTTCGAACGAGATGTGCTGATCGCGAAAGAAAATAACCTGATACTGCATAAACGCCGCGCGCAGCTGTTCGGTTTGTGCGGCGGAGAGCGGCTGCGTGAGGTCGATGTTGCCGATCTCGGCGCCGATGTGGGGCGATGCGGGCGTCACGGAGATCGCGTCGTAGCGCACGGCAGTGACGATCGGGGCCGGCTCGGGCCGAGATTGCGGCCGCGGTTTGAAGGTTGACGTCATGAATCGGCCCTGCCTGGAAGTTTTACGAGCAAAACGGACGTTCGGAGATAGTCCCAGCATACACGCTCGCAGGTGGCCGCGCAACGGCGGACGATAACGCCGGAGATATGGGAAACACAATGACCGGCCGCGTGGCGATCGTCACCGGCGCCAGCAGCGGAATCGGCGAGGCGATTGCAACCGCGTTCGCCGCGGAGGGCGCGCAGGTCGTTCTCGGCGGGCGGCGCGCGGAAGAGTTGGAACGCGTGAAGTCGGCGATCGCCGCGGCCGGGGGGACGGCGCTTGCGGTGCCCGGCGACGTGCGCTCGGAGAACGACATCCTCGCGCTCTTTGCCGCGACGATGCAGGCCTACGGCCGGCTCGACGTGCTGGTGAACAACGCGGGCGTAACGGCGGCTAAGCCCATTGAAGAGATGTCGCTCGAGTATTGGAACGACATCGTTGCCACCAACTTGACGTCGGCGTTTCTGGCGAGCCGCGAAGCGATCAAAATCATGAAGACGCAAGATCCGCAGGGCGGACGCATCATCAGCATGGGCAGCATTTCACAAAAAACCCCGCGGCCGGAATCGCTCGGCTACACCGCGACGAAGCACGCGCTGCAAGGGCTGACGCACCAGCTCACGCGCGACGGCCGCAATTACGGCGTCGTTGCATCGATCATTCACCCGGGCTCGACGCTCAGCGGGTTCACGATGCGCACGTCGGGCCGCACGAAAGCGGGCGCCGGCGCGACGCCGCAACAGTACGTGATGGCGGCGCAAGACGTCGCGCGCATCGCGCTCTTGATGGCGACGCTGCCGCCTGAAGTGAACCTCTTCGAAGCGACGATTCTGCCCAACCAAATGCGCTCGTTCATCGATCGCGGGTAGTCTGCATCGGTGAAGCTCGAACTCAGTCTGGCGGTAACCCAGAACGAACGGACGCAGCCGATCATCGACGGCGCGGTGGCATGGGATGCGATCGAGCCGATCGTCTCGGTGCTCGATCCCGGCGAGATGTTTTGGCGGCAGCTGAAGTTCGACGAGTTCGACGTCTCGGAGATGTCGCTCTCGTCGCTGTTCATCCGTGCGGCGCTCGGTTACCGCGAGTGGGTCGCGCTGCCCATCTTCACCGCGCGGCGCTTCTTTCACACCGAGATGATGGTGCACGTCGACGCGGGCATCACGACGCCCGCGGATCTGCGCGGTAAGCGGCTCGGCGTTCCCGAGTTCCAGCAAACCGGGGCGGTGTGGGAGCGCGGCATCTTGCAGCACGAGTTCGGCATCAATATGCGCGACATCCACTATTTCATGGAGCGCGGCGGTGAGAAGAGCCACGGTGCGACGACGAATTTCGCACCGCCCGCGGGCGTGAAGCTGACGTACGTGCCCGAAACGAGCAGCATCGCCCAAATGCTGATCGACCACGAGATCGACGGCACGCTGCATTACATCAGCAGTCTCAACGCCGTCGACCGCAGCGGCGTCGATTTGCTCACCCGCCCGGAACTGCGCCGCCTCTTCCCGGATCCGATTGCCGAGAGCCGCCGTTACTACGAGAAGACCGGCCTCTATCCGATCAATCACTGCGTCGTCGTGCGCCGGACGCTGATCGAGGCGCACCCGTGGCTGGCGCTCAACATCTACAACGCCTTCGTTGCCGCGAAAAAGATCGGTCTCGCGCGTCACCTCGCCGATGCCGAGCCCTACACGCGACTCGGCCTGATCGAGCCCGCAGCACGAGCGGCGCTCGGCCGCGACATCTTCGCCTACGGCATCGTCGCCGCGCGCCCCGTGCTCGACACGATCCGTGCTTACATCGAAGAACAGCAGCTCGCAACGAACGTCCCGCCCATCGAAGCGGTCTTCGCTCCGCAAACACTAGCGCTCTGACCGGTGATGCTTGAGCGAAACGTGACGGTGGATGAAACCTTCGAGCGGCTCGCCGCTCTCGACGGCGCGCGCGTTTGGGTTTCGATCGTTCGCGCCGTCGATCAAAACGGTCCGGCGATCTTTCGCAGCGGTGAGTTTCACTTATTCGAACCGGTCGCCGAAGGCGCGCAGGCGTTGACGCGAATTACCGATGCAGACGGATTGCCGCTGGTCACGTTTCTCGGCACCGACACGCTCTCGGTTGTCGACGGGGCGTTGCGGGCCGAGATGCGCTCCTCGTTTCGCGTCGACGTGCTGGATCGGCCGTTTCCGGGCACGCCGCTTGCGAACGATGCGCTGGTCTCCTACGAGCACGCAACGCGCGAGCTCGTCGCCGAACTCGAGGCCGGCTTTCGCTCGGCGCTGCTCATGCGGCCGGATCCCGATCCCGATGCCAGCCTGCGCGCGCGCTACCGCATTCCACCGATCGAAGAAGGCCCGCTCAGCGACTGGTCGATGCGCTTCGCCGTCGGCCACCAGTCCGCCACCATCCGGCCTCACGACGACGGTATCGTTCGCCTGTCGTGCATCGGTTCGTCGCTGCGCGACGGCCTACAGGTGACCGATCTTTTCGAACCCGCCGGCGGCGCGGACTACGCGCTCACATCGCCCGACATCATGCGGCTGGCAAACGACATTCGCGCGTTTCTGGCGGGCCGCCGCGAACGCTTCGTCCCACTGTCTTCCCGGCGTCCCCCGAATTTCGGTTAGGAGAAGCTCGTGCAGTTTGGTGTCTTCGATCATTTGGACCGCAGCGATCTGGCGCTGCCCGATTACTATGAAGCGCGGCTGCAAATGATCGAGCTGTACGATCGTAACGGGTTCTATGCCTATCATGTAGCCGAACATCACGCGACGCCGCTCGGAATGGCGCCCTCGCCCAGCGTATATCTCTCTGCCGTCGCGCAGCGCTCGCGGTGCTTGCGCTTCGGTCCGCTCGTGTATCTGCTGCCGTTCTACCATCCGCTGCGGCTGCTCGAAGAAATCTGCATGCTCGATCAGATGAGCCGCGGGCGGCTCGAGTTCGGCCTCGGCCGCGGCATCTCGCCGATCGAAGCGACCTATTTCGGCCTCGATCCGAAACAAGCGCAAGCGCAGTTCGAAGAAGCGCTCGAGGTCATTCAACGCGGACTGCACACCGATCGGCTCAGCTTCGACGGCAAATACTACCACTTCGACGACGTGCCGATCCAACTGACGACGGTGCAGCAACCGTCGCCGCCGATGTGGTACGGCTTGCATTCGCCGGAGAGCGCCGAGCGCGCCGCGGTCCGGGGATACAACATGGTCAGCCTCGACGGCATCGAGCTCGCGCGGCCGACCGGCATCCGGTTTAGCGAGGTGTGGAACGCGACGCATCCGGCGAAACCCCAACCAAAGATCGGCTTGTGCCGCTTCTTCGTGCTGGCCGATACCGATGAGACCGCACTCGCGCTCGCCGAACGGGCCTACACGCGCTGGAACCTCAGCTTCAACTTCCTCTTTAAACTCAAAGACGTCGTGCCGGCATTCGGTAAGCGTCCCGGCTACGCCGAAGCGCTGGCCGACGGCCGCCTCGTCGCCGGCCGTCCTGAGACGGTCGCGCGGATCATGCGCGAGCAGCTAGAGGGCACGCCGTACAATTACCTGATCGGCCAGTTTGCCTTCGGTGATTTGACGCTAGCGCAAACGCAGCACTCGGTCCAACTCTTTGCCGATCACGTCATGCCGGCGTTTGCAACGGCCGGTCAGGAGGCTTAGTCATGTCGATTGTTCGTTCGACGCGCGCGCGGTTCGTTGCGGGGAGCGGTGCGGCGGTCGCAGCGTTTGCGGCTGCTGCGACGCGCGGCCGAGCGCAGTCCGTCCCGTTGCGTCTGAACATCTTCGGCGGCGTCGATGCGTGGCCGGTATACGTGATGCACGATAAGGGACTGCTCGACGTCACGATCACGCCCACGCCGGGATCGGTGCCGCAAATGCAGCACGTCATGGCCGGCGATGCCGATTTGGCGCTCACCGCCATGGATAACATCCTCGCATACGATGAAGATCAAGGCGATCCGTCCGTACCCGGTCCGTTCGACCTCGCCGGCATTCTCGGCATCGGACCGGGCTTTCTCAAACTCGTCGTCCGGCCCGACATCACGTCGTACGAGCAGTTGCGGGGCAACGTATTTGCCGTTGACGCGGCCGGCACGGGCTTCTCGTTCGTGCTGCGCCGGATGCTGGAGAAGAACGGCATCGCGCCGGGCGAGTATTCGTTCGTCGCCGTCGGGAGCACGCAACGCCGCTTCGATGCGATGGTTGCCGGCCAAGCGGCCGGCGGCGTCGTGGCCACGCCCTTCGATCTGCTGGGGCAGCAGAAGTACGGCTTTCACGTATTAGGGAGCGCGATCGACGTGCTCGGCCACTATCAGGCGACAGCCGTGATGGCCCGCCGTTCGTGGGCGGCGACGCATCGCGGAGCGATCGTTTCGTTCGTGCGCGCGTATCGCGCCGCCACCGCCTGGCTGTACGATCCGGCAAACCGCGCGGAAGCGATCGCCATTCTCGCCCGCAATGCGGACTTGCCGGTCGACCTCGTGACGCAAATCGCGCCGTCGGTGCTCGGTAGTCCGGCGAGCTATTCCCGCACGGGCGCGTTCGACGTCGCCGGCGTCAGTACGGTTATCGCATTGCGCGCGGCGTACGCCACACCGAAGAAAGCACTCGCCCCGGCGGCGAAGTATATCGACCAAACCTACTTGTAGTCGAGCCTACGAGGCGTGGTCGACGTTGATACCGATGCCGCTCGACGTTTCCACCGGCGACGTGCGCCCGGGCGGCGCTACGTAGCCTTCACCCGCCGGGGCGACATACACGTAACGTGACGCCGGCGCAACTTCGAACGCGTGCGATGCCGGTGCAGTGTACACCGGATTGTCGGACACGTGGGCAATCGCACCGGTTCCAGGCACCGTTGACGCGTCCATGGCCCCAGCATAACATAGCCGTGTTACTTCGCCGTAAGGAGTGCGTAAGCGAACGCAAACCAGCCGGCGACGAGGGCGACTCCGCCGAGCGGCGTGATCGCGCCGAGCGCACGCACGCCGCTCAACGCGAGCGCATAGAGGCTCCCGCAGAATACGATGAGCCCCGCGAGGAGCAGCCAACCGGCGAGTGACGCCGCCGGGAGCGATGCTTGACCGGCAGCGACGGCGATGCCGAGCGCTAGCAGTCCGAGTGCGTGGACGAACTGATAGAACGCGGCGCGCTCGTAAATGCCGGTGGCGTAGGCGTCGAGCCGCTCGCGAAGAGCGTGCGCGCCGAAGGCGCCGATAAGCACGGCGATGCCGAGCAGCGTCGCGCCGATTGCGCTCCAATTCATGCTAGCGATGGACGCTGCGTTGCCGCCAACTGTTTGCGATACAGCGGCACGATGATGATCGCGACGATAAGCCCGATGAACAGCGGCCCGGCCGCAATGAAGAGCGTCTCTTGCAGCGGCACGTGCATCGCGAAGAGGTAGCCGCCGGTCAAGGGACCGATCGCCGACCCGACGCGGCCCGCGGCAAAGCACGAGCCGACGCCCCACGTGCGGATGTAGGTCGGATACACGTTCGCTTCGAGTGCGATGTTCCCGAACTGGAGGCCCAAGAGACAGAAGCCCGACGCGGCAACGAGCGTGATCACCAGCGCTTCGGGAAAGCCGCGCAGCCCGATCAGCGCGACGATCGGAATCGCCAGTGCGAAGAGCACGGGTACCGGAATGAAGCCGTACTTATCGAGCAAACGCATCGTCACGAGACCGGCGATCGTGCCGCCGAACTGGAAGAGCGTCGTTGCGATGGCCGCGTGGGCGACGGGGATGCCGTCGGTTGCGAGCAGCGTCGGCATCCATTGGTTGATGAAGTAGAACACCATCAAGCAGATCGCGTTGGATATCCAGAAGAGCGGGGTGAGCAGGGCGAGTCGTCCGGCGAAGAGCGCGGACATCTTGAACTTCGGCTGGTTCTCTTCGCCGCCGATCACGAACTGCGTATCGGGTGCGATTGCAAGATCCGGTTGGATCGCGCTCAGCGTTGCGACCAGCTCGTCACGCCGGCTCGGCTGCAGCGCGAGATATTTCACCGATTCCGGCAACGTAAAGGCGAGCAGCAGCGATATGACGACCGCCGTAATCCCGCCGACCCAGAACAAAATGTGCCAACCGAAGACCGGGATGAATTTCGCGGCGACGAGTCCGGGCAGGCCGCCGCCGAACGTGACGCCGGTAAACATGATCACGACCATCGTCGCGCGGAAGCCGCGCGGCGCGAACTCGTTGTTGAGCGCAACGACGACCGGGAGCATGCCCGCGATGCCGATACCGGCAAAAAAGCGCAAGAGCGTGAGGCTGCCGACGTTGGTTGCGAGTACCGCGCACGTCGTGAGAATTCCAAAGTAGCACGATGCGTATATAATGATGCGCTTGCGGCCGTAGTGATCGGAGAGGTAGCCGAGCAGCGGCGAACCGATCAGGCCGGAGATGAGCGTGGCGCTGAAGAGTACGCCCAGTTCGGGTCCGCGCAGGCCCCACTCATGGATCAGGGACGGCCCGGCAAACGCGGCGGCGCCGATATCGTAGCCGTCGATCATCATGACTAAGAACGAGAGGATCAGCAACTGGATCTGAAACGGCCCGATCTTCTGATCGTCGAGGACGCGCGAGATATCTACGAGCTTCGACTGCATGGCGATACTCCTAGCGGTTGGTGCTCAACTAGCTACGGCCGTGACTGCGGGTGCGACTCGTTCGCGCAGGAACGGCCACACGTCGCTCGCGAGATACTCGATGTTTCGCATCGTGAGGTCGTGCGGCAGCGTGCCGAATTGAAATTGCGAGAGCAGGTTGCCGAACCCGACGTCTTGCTGGCGTTCGAGCAGCGTTTCGCGTACGGTCTTCGGCGAGCCGCACACGAACATGCCGAGCTCGATGCACTCTTCCATCGTCGTTTTCTTGCCCTTGCGCAGTTTGCTGCGCATCATCTTGATCGACGCGGCCGATGTGTAGCCCGGCGGCAGCAGCATCTCAGCCGGCAAGTAGAGGAAGCGATTCATGAACGCTTCGAAATGCGGCCGCGCTTCGTCGTAGGCTTGTTCGTCGGTTTTTGCGACGTACATCGGCGTCGACCAGCCGAGTTGGTCCGGCGATGCCTCGTAGCCGTTCTTGCGCGCCTCTTCTTTGTAGAGGCCCATGTAGCGCCGCAGCACGGGCGTCGGCGCGAGTGTTTGCAGATACGTGTACTTGCGTTCCGCTGCGGCCGCCCATTCGATCGTCTCGGAACTGCCTTGCGAGGGGATCCACACGGTCGGATGCGGGAGTTGCTTTGGTAGCGGCCACGTGTTCACGTATTCGAAGTCGTAGTACTTGCCCGCGAAATGGAACGGTCCCGGACGCGTCCACGCTTGCATGATCAGGTCGTGCGCTTCGTGAAAGCGCGCGTGCGATTCGGTCGGGTTGACGCCGGTGGAGTGATACTCGGCGCCGATGCCGCGCACGAAGCCCGCGATGAGGCGGCCGTCGCACATTTGATCGAGCATCGCGTATTCTTCCGCGACGGTCAGCGGGTTGTTCACGAGCGGCAACGCGCGCCCGAGCACGGCGAGGCGTCCTTTGACACGCCGCGCGAGGGCCCCGGCGATGACGCCCGGCACCGGCATGAGCCCGTAGGCGTTCTGATGATGTTCGTTAACGCAGATCCCATCGAACCCGGCCGCGTCGGCGGCTTCGAGTTCCGTGATGAAGCGTTCGTAGAGCGCGTGCCCCGCGTCGCGGTCGAAGTACGTATTCGGCAGCGTGACCCAGGCGCTGTTGTACTTGTCCGCCGCCGCCGGATCGAGCGGCGTGTACGGCATGAGGTGGATGCCGAAGAATTTCACGCAGAATTCCTCTCGATGAACGTCGTGACGGCGCGCAAGAACGCCTCGGGTTGTTCGACCTGCGGCACGTGGCCGCAATGTTCGAAAATCTCGACCGACGCCTGCGGAATCAGCCGCTTGAACTCCGCGGCGTGTGCCGTTGGCACGATGCGGTCGGTATCGCCCCAGAGCAGCTGCGTCGGGATGTCGATGCGGTGCAGCCATTTCGCGAGATGCGGATCGTACAACCGCGGCTGCCAGGCGAGCCGCGCAAAGCTATAGCTGTTCTTGAGATCGAGGTCCACTTGCTCGTCGGTCTTGGGCCGCGCGAGCATGGCCTCCGCAAACGACTGGTCATAGTAAACCTCGCGCGGTATGTCTTCCGGCGCGAGGAGAAACACATCGACGCGCTCGACGCCCGGAACGCGCAGCCCGGCCGGCGCCATCAGCGTGAGCGAACGCAGCGCCGACGTATTGCGCACGGCAATCTCCGCCGCGATCCAGCCGCCGAGCGAATGCCCGAGCACGTGCACGTTGGTGAGCCCGAGCGCTTTGATGAAGTCGAGATAGTAGTACGCGATGTCGTGAATGTTGTCGAACCACGCCGGCGTGTCGGACGCACCGAACCCCGGGTGGTCGGGAACGATCACATCGAAGCGCTCCGCGAGCCGCCCCATCCACGGGGTCCATGCCGAAACCCCACCGGACCCATGAAGGTAGAGCAGCGTCGGCCCGGCCCCATGGCGACGATAGTGCACCGCGCAATCGAGGAGATCGATCGTTTGCGCCTCGCCCTGATCAACAGCCGTCATCGAGCATCACCCTCCGTCCCCGGATCCGGGACCGCAAGGCCGCTTCGCTGCCCGCCTGTCGGGCACCGCCGGACGCCGTCACATCGCGCTTTGCGCTATAGCGTACGCCGTTTAGGCGTTCGGCCCAGGCACTCTGCACAAACGACACGCGGCGAACGGCTGTTTGGAGAAAGGAAGCGCTCGCTAACTGCATAAATGAGGCGGCGTCGGAGTTGTTAGAGCTCGCGGCTTTCCCGCATTCCACGCCAAATACAGTACTACGTTCTTACGGAGAAGGTGCCGTGAAGAGCCTAAATGACTCAGTACGTGCCGCCCGTGCGCTTGCAGCGGGGGCACTCGGAACCGGGACGGCGCTGCGGCGCCGGCGTTCGCTTTTGGCGCTCTTCGGCTTGCTCTCCGCCGCTGCGCTAAGTGCGATCGCAAACGCCGACTCGAGCATTCCCGCGACTATTACGGGTACCGTAACGGATTGGAACGGAGTGCCCGTTCGGAACGCCGTCGTGATCGTGGCGGCAAAATCCGAATCGGAAGCATTTCGAGCCACATGTTTCGGAATGCAATTTCAAAAGGGCGGCGTCTCCTATGCGACGCCTATTCCCGTGCCTCCAGGGCCGCCGTCCCCAATGGTGCCCACCGTCATGACAAATGAATTCGGTCAATATACGATCGAAAACATCGTTGGCGGCGATTACAACATAGTGGTCATGAAAAAGAGCTATGGTTGTGACGGAAACACCATCAGCCTCGGGCAATCGGAAATGCGAAGAGCATTCAATTTTGAACTGCGGCCGCCCGTATTCGTGCGGGACGTCGAAGGCGACGCCCGACGGTCGATTCGCTTCTTGAATCTTACCGACCGCAATGTGACCGTTCTCTATTGGGCATACGGCTGCGACAATCTCGCTCAGTGCGGCGACAACTCGGGAACGATGAAGACGCCTGGAAGTGGAACCGGTGCCCTCAACAAGATCTTGCTCAGTGGCCGCAGCGCCAGCAAATACTTGGACTTCAGTCCCACACCCACGCCCACGCCGGCCGGCAACGATCCAGGCCCGGCGCATCAAGGACATCATCACGTACCTGCTGACGTACCCTTCAGCGCGCAAGTCAGCTACTGTTACTTTTCAACCGTCGATTTTCCAAATGACAAAGATGACTTCGACGTTGTGAGCTGGCCCGGCAAGGATTCGTGCCGGGCGATTCTCGCCGCGCCCCCGTCGGGATGGTAAGGGCAGCGTGCGCCGGTTTTTAACCGTCATACTCGCGGTTGCGATCGCAATGCCGGCGGCGGTATCCGGCAGCGACGCTGCACCGCAGCCCATTTGCCCGTCCGCGAAAGACCAAAGCATCTGCTACCTTAGCGTCCCGCTAAAAAACCTCAAGCTCGCGGACATCAATGCCTTCTTACCTAAGGTCTTAGCCTCGCCCGGTGTTAAGGTCATCGGTAACGAAGATAAAAAATCTATTACTCTGGTTGGCACGTTGGATGCAATTACGTCGGCGCTCACCGTGCTCGGCAATCTTCCGAAGACGGCCACTCCGACGCCGGTTCCCACGCCGACGCCGGCGCCGATGGAAATCTGCGCTATCGATGGAGTCGCGCCCGCCGCCGCGACGACGATTGCCGGTGGCATTACTTCATTTCTGAACGGATCGCTGACCACCGCGCCGATATCGACGCCGGTGCCGACGCCGACCCCGACTGCCGGCTCGACGAGCACGCCGACGCCGGCCCCCGCGGCATCGATGAATTTCACCGCCAAAAATGGTTCCGTCATCATCGACTCGTCCGAGACGCGGATTCTCGTGCATGCGCCATCGGACGCAATGGATCAGCTAAAGCTGGCTCTAAAGAAATTTACTAACCAAGCACCTAGCGCGCAAGTCTATCGCACCTACGAGGTGCACTACGCGGTGCCGGATCCGATCCCCGCACCGACCGGAACTGCGGCGAATGGCGCCATCAGTCTGGTGTCGAGCAACACGCTCGGCAATTCATCCGTGCAAGAATTAGCGACCGCAGTCTCTACCATCATCAATCAATCCGGCCAATCCGACGTTCGCGTTACGCCCGATACGAGCTATCCGCGCATCCTGTTGGCTGGCTCGGAGGGTGGCGTGAACCATGCTATCGAGCTCCTGCAAAGCCTCGACCGGAAACCGGCGATCGTCGAACTGAAGGCGACGGTGTTCAACACTGATGACATCGGCGCTAAGAACCTCGGGATGACGTTACCAACCTCGATTTCGGCTTCGGTTGGCGCGTACGTCGCTCCGGGAGGAACCGCAACAGCATCGACCCCGGCCCCGATTTTTGCCGGCAAGATCGTGACGGCGGCCGCACCGACTATTGCCGTGCAGCTCAACACGTTGATCCAACTCGGCGCTGCGCGTGTCGTTTCGTACCCTCAGGTGGCGACGCTGAATGGCCGCCTTGCCGTCATCGACGTCGGTCAAGTCATTCCATTTGTCTCCAGTAGCATCAACGGTGTGGGCACATTTACGTCCAATGTCAATAACTACGTTATCGGAACGCACCTCGAGATGATCCCCTACGTCAACTACGATGGATCGATTAGCGTTTACGTCCATCCCATCAACTCGACCCTAACCGGCTTCAGCAATCAAAATGCGCCGCTCTTCGAACGCCGTGAAGTGTCGGCGTCATATCGCATTCAAAGCGGCCAAGCGGTCTTCATCAGCGGGCTGACCGAGACGCAGGATAACGATACTCGGGGACAGACGCCGTTCATCAATTTAATCCCGTTTTTCGGCAAGGCGCTCTTCGGTAGCCACACGTTCAACGGCACCAAAACGCACCTGACGATTGAGTTAACCGCGAAGATTCTGGACCCCGGAGAGCTCGACTACCTCACGCCGATCGATGGCCAAACTTTCGATCCTTCCCCCTCTCCACCGACACCCGTTCCGAACAGCGCTCTCACGATTACGTGCATCTCTTCGCAGAAGCCCACGAAGGGGCGTTCGCCGACGACGAGCGAGCAGTTCACGCCGGCCGGCGGCGGCAACCCGACGCCTACGCCGGAGCCGACGGCCGCGCCCGCCGCGCTGCGAATCCAAATCTTCTCTCCGCAGCCGTTACAGTCGGAGCCCCCGCTTCAAGCAAAGGACCCGAAGTGATTCGCAGCAGAAACCGCACCGCACTGCTTTTGCCGATTGCGCTCTTAGCGACGTGGCTCGGCTCGTGCTCGAGCGGCGGGTTATTGCAGCCGCCGAAATCTTCGGGGATCATCGGGATGACGCTCGTCGGCCCGGAAACCCCGCTGAGCCAGGCTTCGGTGTTGGACATCGTCGGTGGGTTCGCCGTCCAACTGTTCGAGCAAAACTACAACGCGCAGTTCAACGCATCGATGACCACGTTTACAGCGCCGACGCAGAATTCGTGTTACACCGTTGCGATGGACACGACCGGCAGGATAGCGACGTTTACGCCTCGCGCGTCGCCGGCACCAGTTTGCCTTCAAATTGGTAGCGATGTCGAGACCGCGCTGTTCGTGGACCAGCAGATGCATCAGAACACCTTGTCGTTCACGAACATCCCGGCGCTGCCGTTACCGATCGCGGCAAGTGTCTTAACGGAGAATTTCGTCGGCAGCACGTCGCCCATTACCTCGAGTCTCTTGGTGCCGGCACCGATCGCCCCGGCAATTCTCGGGACCGTGTGGCCGGTCGGCTACGGATTTTCGATCGCTGTGAGCTCGTCCGGTAGCGCGGGCCCATTCAGCGCGCTGATTGTTTCGTGGACGGCATCGACGCTGGGACCTTGTTATTCCACCGCGACTAGCGCACCCAACGTGTTCGTGTTTACCCCGGCCTCACCATCGCCCGCGCCGAGTGCTACGGGCACCAATAACCCATGCGCTACCGGCGATACCGAGGGCGTTGTCTTTGCGGACGGACACGGCAACTACAACGAACAGTTCTTGCTCCACTGAGGTGGCGGAATTAGCCCGTGCTGATCATGTCCGCTGCGGAAACGCGCGTCTTCATCAGGCCGTATTTTACGGCTAGATCGATGACGGGCTGAATGAGCGCCGGCGTGATTTCGGTGCCGAACGTCACGCGCTGCGAGGCGAGAATCTCGGCGACCGTGTGCTTCGTGTATTTTGCCAGAATCGGCGCGCTCTCGGCGCGATGCGAATTGGCCCAGACCGCCGATTGACGCATGGCCGATACGAAGCGTTTCGCGACGTCCGGATTGCCGGCGAGCCAGGACTTCGTGGTGAACCAGACGGTCGATGAAAACCGCGGCGCAACATAGTCGTAAGAATTGCCCAGGAGTTGCGCAGGATCGCCGGCCTTGCCGAGGAGCGGATCGAACGCCGTATTCATCTCGGAGATATCGACGCGGCCCGATTGAATCGCCGGCAGCATCTCGGAGAACGCCAACTCGATAAACTTGACGGCCGTCGAATCGCCGCCCGTTGCGTCGACCCATGCGCGGCACGAGGCGTACGGCAAGCCGCCGATTTGATCGACGGCAAACGTTTTGGCCGTCAGATCCTTGCCGCTTTTGACCGGCGAAGTCTTCGCGACGATCACGTAGCCGTTCGTCTGCTGACCGCGGATTGCTTCGGCTGCCGGCGCGATCACTGCGAAAGGCAGACCGCGGCCGAAGCCCTGCGCCACCGATAGCGGGTTCGAGAAGCCGATATCCATTGCACCGGCTGCAACTGCCGCCGCACCCGCAGCGCCGTTCGTCACCGTCGTGATGTTGACGTCGAGTCCGGCCCGGGTGAAGTATCCGAGATCCTGCGCGTAGTACGCCGTCGCGGCCGTCTCGCCGGTAAACAGCACGATCTTGAGCGGCCGCAGTTCCTGGGCCGATACGTTGCCGCGTCCTAGGGCCATGCTCCCCGCTGCGGCCGCGAGGCCGAGTCGCAGGGCGTGTGAGCGTCGCACGTTCATAGACTTCCCGGATTATCGGGCAGCAGGGTCCGCCTCCTCCGCCGAAGGCATTCGCGTGACGGATATAGCGGGTCCGAGCGGGGCGGCGATTATCGCGGCGTTCAAGGCGGCGAAGGTTGAGTTTGTCGCCGCGCTGCCGGATATCTGGACGAGCAACGGCCTGTTGTGGCCGCTCTCGCGCGATCCCGAACTACGTCTCGTGCGACTCTGCAAAGAAGACGAAGGCGTTTCGATCTGCAGCGGCCTAGCGTATGCCGGCCGGCGCTCCGTGCTCTTGATGCAGTACACGGGCTTTCTCGATTCGGTCAATGCGATTCGCGGCGCCGCAGTGGAATATCATCGGCCCGTGTGCATGGTCGTCGGCTTGCTCGGAAAAGAAGTCGACCGTGAAGCGGCGGCATCGGCCGTCTACGGCATAAAACTCACCGTGGACGTGATCGCGGCAACCGGCGTCGACAGCGTTTCTCTTGAGGAACCCGATGACGTCGGCCGCTTGGCGCCGGCGATCGAACGGGCGTATGCAACGTCGCGGCCGCTGGTCGCGCTCGTCGGACGGCGGGTTGAAGCATGATGCGCCGCGACGAATGCTTCGCAGCGCTCGCGGCAGTTCGCGACAACGCCATCGTGGTCGCAACCTACACGTCGGCGTTCGAGTGGGAACGCATCTCGCCGAGTGGGCTCAACTTGCCCGCGACGGGCGCGATGGGCCAAGGTTCCTCGCACGCTCTCGGTCTTGCGCTGGGCTTGCCGCACCACCGCGTGTTCGTTCTCGACGGCGACGGCGCGCTACTGATGAATCTCGGCACGCTCGTGACGATCGCGAATGCGGCGCCCAAGAATCTCTTCCACTTCGTGTGTGAAAACGGAACGTACGAAGCCAACGGCAGTCACCCGCTGCCCAATCAAGGCGGAATCGACTTTGCCGGATTGGCGCGTGCGGCCGGCTTCACGCATGCTTACACGTTTGACGAACTCGAGTCGTTCACCGAGGCTCTACCCGACGTACTGGCTCTCGACGGACCCGTGCTCATCACGCTCAAGGTTGTCCCGGGCCCGGAGCCGGTGAAATACGACTACCTCTGGATGCATGGCGACGCGACACGCGCACGTTTCCAGAGTGCGATCGATGCGTTGTAGCAATAGCCGGGGATTACGTGGACTCGCGCAGCTTGAGGAGTTCATATCCCCACGCCATGAGACTCGACATGAGCGGACTGATTTTGCGACCGACATCGCTCAGCGAATACTCGACCCGTGCCGGGACCTCTGCGTAGACCTGGCGACGCACGACGCCGTCCCGCTCCAGTTCACGTAACTGCGTTGTCAACGACTGTTGTGAAATCAGCGGCATAAGCCGCCGAAGCTCGGAAAAGCGCAGCGACCCGCTATCGAGTTTGGCTACGATCATAATTTTCCACTTACCACCGATCGCACGCACTGCGGCTTCCACGGCTTGCAGGTCGCGTGCGATGGATGCGAGGTCGGGTTCGGATGACGTCCCATCATTCTGCTTGGTCATTCTACGGGGCTTGCTCCACGTTTCCAGCGTTGGCTTGACTGCTCGTTAAGCACATCAACCAATAGCTTTTCTGCCACCTCCTAAGTCATTTTTTTATGACTTGCTCTTCGAGCGCGATCATCCGGATAAGCGAACGAAGTCGAAGGGGCCAGGTAGAGAACGATGCTGCCGTCTTTATGGATGACGCTGCGCGAATAGTTTTATCACTATGTCCAAGCGCTTGCTGCACGCGCGAGACCGAGCGCTAACGCGAAGACGAGCGCAACAATCCGGCGAATTGCTCGCGAGCGACTTCATAACATTCGCATGCAGCACGTTCGAGAGCCGGGCGATCCAGAATGGTAATCACCCCGTGCGCGAATTTGATGAGGCCCGCCTTTTGCAGTGTTGCCGCGGCCATCGCCACACCAGACCGGCTCGTGCCGAGCATCATTGCGAGAAACTCTTGGGTGAGCGAGATCTTTTCAGAGTCAACACGATCGAAGGTCATCAAGAGCCAACGCGCACAGCGCTCGTCAATACTGTGCAGGCGGTTGCATGCGGCAAGCTGGCCAAGCATGTTGACATATGCTTGTAGATAGCGGTCGAGAAGCTGACGTAACGCCGGATCGGTTGCCGTCAAATCGCGAAACACGTCGGCGGGAATTCTGATCGCGCTGCCGCGTACTTGACAGTAACAGACGTTCGCCGTGGCCTCGGCACCCATCAACAAGGGGAAGGCAGACATGCCTTCGCGACCGATCGTCCCGACTTCGATCTCCTTGCCGTCCCTCATTCGCGCGACGATCGACAAAACGCAATTGAGCGGGAAGTAGACCTCTTTGATCGGCTGTTCTGCTTCGTAAATTTGTTGGCGCAACGCGAGTTGAACCAAAACACCGTGTTCGAGAACGCTCGCCGCGGTCGAACCAACAAGGGCGCTCAGAATGGAATTTTTTTGCATTGCGGCCGTGGTGGCCGGCCGAACGGCATCGCCGCTTTTGTTTCTAGGCAAGACAAACAACCACGCTGGGAGACACGATCTCCTAGCAGATCAACCAATAGCTTTCTGTCTCCTTCTAGTCAGTTTTTTATGACTTTCCGCCGCGCCTTATGGGCGCGTGATCTTAGCGACCAAAGCGGCAATATCGTCCTGAAGTCTTGTGCCTGCGAACTCGAGTGCCACGGCCGTAACGGCTTGGGCCTGCTCTGCGGCAGATCGATCGTGGGTGCGCCGAATGATGTCGATAATGGCATCCGCACCAAGGAAAGCGAGACTTTCGTTGCGTGCTTCGGCGAAGCCGTCGGTTACGGCAACCAGTACGTCCGCATTGTCGAGCTTGACCGTCTTCTGATGAAACGAGTGGTCATCGTCTAAAAGCCCCAAGATCGGTCCGGTCGCTTCGAGGAGCCGATGTCCGCCGGCTTTGACAATGAAGGCTGCTTCGTGACCTGCGGATACGTACTCCATCGTTTCTCGACGGGAGTCAACGATCGCAAAGAACGCCGTCGCGAAAAACTCTATCTCGCCCTCGTAGGCGCAGTTCTCGATGCATAGCCTGTTCAAGGCCCGAATAGAATCGATCGCGCTGAACGAGCACGATGCGTACGCGCGCAGAGCATGTTTCACGAGTCCCGCATGCCGCGCTGCCAAAATGCCGTGTCCCGAGATGTCAACGACAGCGAGCGACGTCAGGCCGTTCCCGTAGTGGAAGACATCCACCAGATCCCCACCGTAGCGAAACTCCTGGTTCGCACCCCAATATGCTCGCCCGATGTCGAGGCCGTTTAGGTGACTGGCGGGCGGACCGTAGATCCCCTCCACGAGAAGGCGAAGTTCCACGTCTAGCGTTTGCTCGACGCGGTGCGGTGCAAAAGGACGTTGGGAAAATCGCGCGTGCGGTGCTGAGTTTGCAATCACTCGCATAGTGAGATGACGAATGCTGGCTTGGTAATCTCATAGCATTCGCTAGCCGGCAACGCATCAAGAAGTCGATTCCCACAGAAATACGTCGTTGCGTTCATCGTGCCACCATGGCGCGTCCTTAATAGCGAAGTACCGGGCCAAAGCAGCGCGGTGCGGGTTCGCAGTGTATCACAGCAACGATGCGCGCCTCCGAACAATTACGGACAAATCTCGAAATTAACTGCTTTTATTCCGTACGTTTTTCATCTACTTTCATACAGACACGAAACGCTCAGCCGTACTATTATTAGGCCTCGGACAAACGCTAAATGCGGCTATTCACTTTGCGCTACTGACTAAAAGTCACGTAGAAAGCCGGACGCAAATGAAAGCGCCGAAGCCAGAGCGATGGGCGCGAGGATGATGCATTAGCAAGGGCAGGGAAAAAGCCGGCGCCAAGCACATCCTAGAAAGCGTTCCCCAGACGTGATGTGCGGAGGAGCATGAGAAGCACCGGCAGAGTCGGACATGACGAGAACGCGTTGGGGACGGGTGCGCATCTCCTCCAGTTCGCGGATATCGACGAGAACCAAGTCGCTCGGAACGTAGCGCAGTTTCTATTCGATGGTGTCGTGAACGGCGAGCCGTGCATGGTCATGGCCACGGAGGCCCACCTCCACGCGTTCAGGGACGCCCTTCTGATTCTCGATAAGGATCTCGACCTAACCGACCGGCAGACATTCTGCTTTTTGAATGCGCAAGACGTTCTCGATGCTTTGCTTCTCGACGGCGCGGTGAATGCGGCGCGCTTCGATCAAGTCATCGGGTCGGCAGTCCGCGAGCTGAGCCGATCGAATTCTCGGAAAACGCGGGGATTTGGAGAGATGGTGGGCTTGCTATGGAGTAAGCCCAATTTCTCAGCGGCGATTCGTTTGGAACATCTGTTCAACAGACTGCTCTCTCAAGAGACCCTTCTGCGCATATTTTGCTATTACCCGATCGACGTGTTTGGTTCTGACTTTGATTCCGGCATTCTCGATCCGCTCTTGTGCACGCATACGCACCTGTTGTCCGGCGCCGGCGATGGGAAAATTGAGAAAGCGCTGATGAGCGCGATACAAGAAACGGCCGAGTTGCCCCATCTGCCTCATCGGACTTCCGAGTTAGTCAATCGAAAGTGGGCGACGCTCCCGCGAGGCGAGTCGATGATCCTACGATTAAAACTACGCGATCCGGATTACGCCGATGAAATCCTGGACCGGGCTCGGGATCACTATCAGAGCTCGCGCAACGTGAACGCCCACTAGTCCCTGGGTGAGGCCGGTGCTGTTCGCTTGCAGCGAGCGCCCGGAGTCAAGCGAATCGAACACACGTTCGCTCGCGTAGTGTGCCAGCGCGCTTTCGAGGGCGTGCTTTGCGGTGCGCAGCGGGCACTTCTCCCGGTCGCAGGGTTGCCCAGGCGGGATCAGTGGGCTATAGTGGTACTCAGTGGATGGCAATGGAGCCTAGTGGAGTACCCTTTTGGCAGCGGATCGGCCCTTGTTCACCGGCTCGGTGGAACACAGCCTTGACGACAAAGGCCGTCTCGTCGTGCCCGCACGCTTTCGGGAACGCCTGGGTTCGGGCTTCTTTGTAAGCATCGCCGAGCCCGATCCGTGCCTCGCGCTCTACCCCGCCTCCATCTGGAATGAATTTTGCGCGCGCCTCGAAGCCGCGCCCGTAAAGGACGCCCGCTACCGGTCGTTCGTGCGCCATCTGTTCGCGCATACGGAAGAGCTTTCGTGCGATAACCAGGGCCGGCTGGTGCTGCCGCCGGTCTTGCGCGCGTGGGCGCACATCGAGAAAGACGTTACGTCGGTCGGCACGCTCACCCGCGTCGAGGTGTGGGCGAAGGATCGCTACACCGCCGTGGCCGAGGGCGCCGGCGACCTCACCGACTTCCGCTCCGAGCTCGGGCTGTATTAGTGCGTGCCGTTGCATACATCGGTTCTCGCGATCGAGGCGCTCGATGCGCTCGCCATCGTTCCGGACGGCACGTATGTCGATGCGACGTTCGGTGCGGGCGGTCACACGCGGCTGATCCTCGAGCGCGTAGGTCCGCGCGGCCGCGTCATCGCCTTCGACGCGGATCCGCTCGCATCGTCGCTGGCTCCGGACGATTCGCGGCTTACCTTAATACACGCAAACTTTCGCGCGCTTGCGGGCGAGCTGGCGCAGCGCTCGATCGCCTCGGTGGACGGCATTCTCTACGACTTGGGCGTGAGTTCGATGCAGTTCGATGACGGCGCGCGGGGCTTCTCGTTCCGCAGCGACGCGCCGCTCGACATGCGCCTCGATCCGACGCAAGGCGAAACCGCAGCCGAATTCATCGTCTCGCGTGACGAGGTCGAATTGGCCGATGCGATCTTTCGCTTCGGTGAAGAGCGTAATTCGCGCCGCATCGCCCGCGCGCTCAAAGCGAAGTTGCCGCGTACGACCGGCGAGCTCGCGGCGATTGTGGCCGGAACCGTGCACGTGCGCGGCAAGCGCGAACGCGTCCACCCCGCCACGAAAACGTTTCAGGCCCTCCGCATTTCGGTCAACGACGAACTCGGCGCGCTGCGCGAGAGCCTCGATGCCGCAGCTAACGTCGTGCGGCCCGACGGGCGCATCGCCGTCATCAGTTTTCACTCGCTCGAAGATCGTATCGTCAAGCTGTTCTTCCGCGAGGACGCGCGTTTGCAGCCGCTGACGCGCAAACCCATCGTGCCGAGCGATGAGGAAATTCTCTCCAACCCGCGAGCGCGCAGTGCGAAACTGCGTGTCGCAACCGTCGAAAGCGAGGTAGCCGCGTGATTGCGCCCAAAGCGATCCCGCAGCCCAGAGTTCAGCCGCGCGTTGCGGTTCGCGCGCGCGATGCCGCGCGCCGGCGCAGCCGCCGTACGCGCATGCAAGGCTATACGATGCTCGCGCGGATCGCGACTGCCTTCGCCGTCGTGCTCGTACCGGTGATGATCTACGTGCTGCTCATGGGCAATCTCACGGCGCTGAGTTTTAACCTGCGGCACGTTACGCAGCAGAAGAGCGCGCTCGTGGAAGAGACGATGCAGCTCGACGATCGCATCGCGCAACTGCAGTCGCGCGAACGGCTGGCGATCTTGGCGACTCGTCTGCACATGCACGATCCGCAGCGCTATGCCGTCGTCGACGTTCCCGGTCCGGTCGTGGCGCCACCGTCCAACGGCATCGCGTTCCTGGGCGCTTTCTTCCACCGCTAAATGATCGATCGGGCGTTCGCGCGCGTTCCCGTGGTACGCGCGAAGCTCGCTATTCTCGCGACGCTGCTGGTGACGGCGTGGCTAACTTGGCGCTTGTCCGACGTGCAAATCCGTCAGAGCGCCAACCTCTCGCGGCTCGCGCTCTCGCAGCATAGCGAGACCGTCGATGCCTTCGCGAAGCGCGGCTCGATCGTCGATCGCGACGGCAACATACTCGTACGTTCGCTGCCCTCGGAAAGCGTGTACGCCGTCCCGACCTCGATCAACGCCGCCGACGTGCCGGAGATCGCGGCCAAGCTCTCTCCCATCTTGGGCTATCCGCCGGAGCAGCTCGAAGCCGCGCTGCACGAGCGCACGCCGTTCCGTTACCTCAAGCGTAAGATTCCGCATAGTATTGCCGAGCGCGCTCAGGCCCTCGGAATCGAGGGCATCGGCACCGAGCCCGAAGATACCGGCGTGCGGTATGCCCCGTCGGGCCATCTCGCATCGACCGTGCTGGGCTTCGTCGGCATGGAAGACAAAGGACTGGCCGGACTCGAGTACGCGTTCAACGACTATTTGCGCGGCACGCCGGGCAAGACGCACGTTGAGGCCGATGAGTTCGGCCGCGCAATCCCATTCGGCGACTCGACCGTGGTCGAACGGGCCGTGCCGGGACGAACGCTCGTCCTCACCCTAGATTCCTACATCCAATTCGAAGCCGAGCGGCTCATCGGCGCCGCGATGAAAACGTGGCATGCCAAAAGCGCGACGGCGATCGTGATGGACGTCCACACGGGCGAGATCTTGGCGATGGCCAACGCGCCGGACTACGATCCGAACCACTTCGATAAGTCGAACGCGAACGCGTGGCGCAATCGCGCCGTCGCCGACGCGTACGAACCGGGTTCGACGTTTAAGTTGATCACCGCCGCGGCCGCGCTCGAGAGCGGCAAAGTGACGATGAAGTCGCGGTTTCCGGCGCGCGATCAAATCGACGTCGGGGGGCACACGATCCATAACGCCGAGGACGGCTTCATGGCCGGGTCGTCGAGCACGGAGTCGCTCGAAGACATCGTCGCCTACTCGCACAACGTCGGCGCAGCCGAAGTCGGCATGAGTATCGGTGCGCCCACGCTTTACAAGATGATCAAATCGTTCGGCTTCGGCGACGACACGCATATCGAGACCGGCGGCGAAAACGACGGCATCGTGCCGCCGGTGTCGGATTGGAGCGGCAGTTCGCTCGCGACGATTTCGTTCGGCCACGGTATCTCGACGACGCCGATTGCCTTGACGCGCGCGTACGCAGCAATTGCCAACGGCGGCCTCTTGATGCGGCCGCGGCTCGTGCACGCGCTCGAAGATGCAAACGGCAAGGTGATCTACACCTACGGCCAGGAGATCGAGCGCCGCGCGATCTCGGAACAAACGGCGGCCAAGCTGCGCCATATCTTGCGTTCGGTCGTCGTCTATGGAACGGGCAATCCGAGCGCGCGCACGCCCGGCTACACGACCGCGGGCAAAACCGGTACCGCGCAAGTCGTTGAAAACGGCCGCTACGAACCGGGCGAGTACATCGGCTCCTTTATCGGCTACGTGCCCGCCGAGGCGCCCCGTTACGTGATCTTCGTGAAGATCGAACGTCCGCGCGGTGCGTATTACGGCGGCGTCGTCGCAGCCCCGATTTTCTCACAGCTCGCGCACACCGTGATGCTCGATGCCGACGTCATGCCGACGGTACCGGCGCGCTTGGTTCGGCACGCCGCCGGGGCGAAGACGTCAAGATGAAGCGAGAGCTTCGGCCGCTGCTCGACGCGCTGGTCGCACCGCGTATCGTCGGCACGCTGCCCGAAACGATCACGGCAATCGCCGTCGATTCGCGCACCGCCCTGCCCGGAAGCCTCTTTGTTGCCGTGCGAGGCGAGCGTGTCGATGGGCATCGTTTCGCGAAGAGCGCCGTTGCGCGCGGCGCGGCTGCCCTCGTGGTCGAGCACGAAGTCGACGTCGATGTTCCGCAACTGATCGTCGAGGATACGCGTGTCGCGATCTCGCGGCTCGCGGATACGTTTTACGGTCATCCCTCGCGCGACCTCATGGTCTTTGGGGTGACGGGCACGAACGGCAAGACGACCACGACATATCTGCTGCGCAGCATCGCCGATGCCGCCGGCTTGCCGTGCGGTGTGATCGGCACGCTCGGCGGTATCTTCGGCGACCGCACGTGGGCCCTCGAGAACACGACGCCGCTCGCACTCGAACTGCACCGTCTGCTCGCGGAGATGCGCGAGGCCGGCGCGCGCGCGGTAGCGATGGAGGTCTCCTCGCATGCGCTCGCGCTCGGTCGCGTCGATGACGTGCGCTTTCGGGCCGCCGCGCTGACGAACGTCACGCGCGACCACCTTGACTTTCACGGTACGCTCGCGCGCTACATTGCGGCGAAGCGCCGGCTCTTCGATCTCGCGCCGAACGCGGTGCTCAACGTCGATGATCCCGTCGGCCGCACGTTTGCCGGCGAGTTCGCAACGGCCACGACGTATGCGATCGAACGCGTGGCGGAGCTGCGCGCCTCGAACATCGTGTTGCAGGGTGACGGAACCACTTTTGATGCGGGCGGTTTGCACGTGGAGATCGCGTTGCCCGGGCGCTTCAACGTCGCGAACGCGCTCGCCGCGATCGGCATCGCGCGCGCCTGCGGCATCGACGATGAAGCAATCGTTCGGGGCCTAGCTTCCGCGCGTGCGGTGCCGGGCCGGATGGAACGCATCGGCGCGTTCGGCATCGATGCGATCGTCGACTACGCGCATACGCCCGATGCGCTCGCCAACGTCCTGCGCGCCGCGCGCGAGACGACGCGCGGCCGGCTGATCGTCGTGTTCGGCTGCGGCGGCGATCGGGATCCGGGGAAGCGCGTCGAGATGGGGCGCATCGCCGCCGATGCTGCCGACGCGGTGATCGTGACCTCCGACAACCCGCGCGGAGAAAATCCGGCAGCCATTGCGGCTGCCGTTGCCGAGGGGATCATCGCCGAAGTCATCCTCGACCGCCGGACGGCGATTCGCCGTGCCATCAACGAAGCGCGCGCCGGCGATACGGTGGTCGTTGCCGGCAAGGGCCACGAAACCTATCAGATCATCGGCGAGGAGCGCCTGCCGTTCGACGATCGCGATGAAGTGCGCAGCGCGTTCTCGATGCGTTCGGGAGCGCTGCGCGCATGAGGCTGCCGACGAACGATGCAATCGCCGCCCTCGGCGCCAGCGTGGTGAACCGCGAAAACATGCCGGCGACCATTGCGGTATCGACCGACACGCGCGCGATTCGCCCGAGCGAAACGTTCCTGGCGCTGCGCGGTGAGAACTTCGACGGTCATCGGTTTATCGCCGAAGCCGTAGCGGGCGGCGCATCGGCCGTCATCGTCGACGATGCTTCCGCGTTGCCGGATGGACAAGCGGGCTTCGTCGTTGCCGACACGCTGGCGGCGTACCTAACGCTCGGCGGGCTCGCGCGCGACCGCGTGCGCGGTCCGGTGATCGCCATTACCGGCAGTACCGGCAAGACGACGACGAAAACGTTCGCCGTGCAGGCGCTCGAAGCAGCCGGGCAAGCGGTGACGGCAACGCCCGAGAACGAGAACAACGAGATCGGCGTCGCGAAGTTCTTGCTCTCGCTCGAAGATGGTGACGAGCGCGTGGCGATCGTCGAGTTCGGGGCTCGGAAATATCGCGATCTCGAACCGCTCGTGCGCGCGGCCCGGCCCGATATCGGCGTGCTCACCAATATCGGTGAAGCCCATCTCGAAATCATGGGCAGCTACGAACGCCTCGCCGAAACGAAGTGGGGACTCTTTGCCGGCGGCGCGCGGCCCGTGCTCAACCTCGGCGACGAGGCTTCGCGCGAACGTGCGGCGTCGCTCGCGAAGCCGCCGATCTGGTTCGGCGTCGATGCGGAGCGACCGCCGGACGGCACGCGCGCCGTGATCGTGCGCGTTGAGGACGTTCTGGAGATCGAAGACGGTGCGACACGCGCGTTTCCGTTGCACGTCGACGTTCCCGGCGCGCATAACCGGCGCAATCTCGCGGCGGCATTTGCCGCGGCGTGGGCGGCGGGCGTCGATCCCGAGAGCGTCGCCGTCGCGTCGCCGCACTTCGCTCTGCCGCACGGCCGCTACGAGCGCATGCAGATCGCCGGCGGCCCGACCGTGATCTACGATGCGTACAATGCCTCGATGAGCGGTGCGCTTGCAACGCTGGCTGCGTTCGCGCGCGAGCGCGTTCCCGCGCGCCGCATCGTCGTGCTCGGCAGCATGGCGGAACTGGGCCCGGATGCGCCGGTCATGCATCAGAGGGTCGGGGCGGCGGCCGCGGCTTCGGCCGACATCGTGCTCGTCGGCGGTGCCTTTGCCGATGCGCTTGCCGTCGGCGCGCAGGCGATGGGGCTGGCGCCTGACGCGCTGATCGTGTATCAAACGAACGACGATGCGATCGCGTGGCTGCGCGAACATGGCCGGCCGGATGACGTCGTGCTCCTGAAGGGTTCGCGGATGTACCGCATGGAGCAAATCGTAGCGGGGTTGTCGGCGTGATTCCGACCGCGATTCACGAAGCATCTTTGCCCGACGGTGTCGTTGCGATTCCGGTGCGCACGCGCTTGATCGTGAAGGGCGACGATCTCGCCGCCGTTCTGCGCGAAGCGCTGGCCGGTTTGGCGCGTCCGGGCGACGTCGTAGCGATTGCCGAAACGGCGGTCGCCATCGCACAGGGGCGCTTCATCGGCGCGGAAACGATTCGTCCGTCGCGCCTCGCACGCGTGCTCGCGCGTCGCGCCGGAGCGATGGCCACGATCAATCAGCCGGAGTCGCTGCAACTGGTTATCGACCAGGTCGGCGCATGGCGCGTGTTCGGCGCCGCCGTCTTGCAGGTCGCCGGACGTGCCGTCGGCCGCCGCGGCGTGTTCTACGAACTGCTCGGCGAAGCGATCGCGGCCATCGACGGTTATACCGGAACGCTGCCGCCCTACGAACGCGCAATCGTGCTCGGCCCGGCGGAACCCGACCGCGTGAGTACCGAACTCGCCGCGGCACTGGACTTGCATATAGCGATCGTCGATGCGAACGATCTGCGCCGCGCCAAAGCGCTCGGCGCATCGCCGCGTGTCATTCGCGAGGCCGTCGAATCGGCGCTGCTCGGCAATCCCGCCGGCAACGGCGACGAGCAAACGCCGCTGGTCATTCTGGCCTGGCGCGGCGCCGGCGCAAACCCGCTGGTGCGTGCAGCATGACCGTGCAGACGATCGGGGCCTTCTTTGCGGCCTTCGTGCTGGTGGCCGTCCTCGGCCCGGCGCTGATCCGCTATTTGCGCCGCTTGTCCTATCGGCAGCATGCATATGAGGACGCGCCGGAAACGCATCAGAAGAAGACCGGCACGCCGACGATGGGCGGGCTGCTCTTTCTGCTGGCGCCGCTCGTCGCGTTTGCAATCGCGCGCGATCCTCTGGTACTCGCGTACGGCTTTCTCATCGCCGGATCGGCGGCGATCGGCTTCGCGGACGACTACATGGCGATCCGGCGCGGCCGCAATCGCGGTTTGCGCGCGCGCACGAAGTTTCTCCTGACTGCCCTTGTCGGCGCCGCATTCCTGGGTCTGGTCGCCGCGTTCGTACCCGATGCGCACGCGCTACTCTTCATCGGGCCGATTCCGTACTGGCTCTGGTACGCACTTTCGCTGGCGGTGATTCTGGCGACGACGCATGCGGTCAACCTCACCGATGGACTCGACGGTTTGGCCGGCGGTACGATCGTGCCGCCGCTCATCGTGCTCGCCTTCGTCGCCGTGCGGCAAAACGGCGCCGGCGTCGCGATCTTAACGGCCGCAATGCTCGGCGCCGTGCTCGGTTTCTTACTCTACAACCGGCACCCGGCCAAGGTCTTCATGGGCGACACCGGGTCGCTCGCGCTCGGCGCTGCGCTGGCGGGTGCGGCGATCCTCACGGGGGCGCAACTGCTGCTGCTGCTGATCGGCGGCGTGTTCGTCGCGGAAACGCTTTCCGTCATCATCCAAGTGACGTCGTACAAGACGACCAAACGTCGCGTGTTCCGGATGAGTCCGTTGCACCATCATTTCGAACTCGGCGGCTGGCCCGAAACGAGGGTCACGTCATCGTTTTGGCTGGCTTCGCTTTTCCTTGGTATCATCGGCTTCTTCATCGTGGTGCGAGCATGAATATACCGATCTCCAGCGTTCGCTTCGATCGCAGCGAGCGCGTTCTCGTCATCGGTCTCGGACGCAGCGGGCGCGCGAGCGTCGCGGTGCTGCAGCCGCGCGTGGCCCAAGTCTACGCCACCGACGAAGGACCGCCGAGTGCGCTCGCGCCGGTGCTCGCCGAGCTCGAAGCAGCCGGCGTGCCGTTCGTTGCACCCGATGCACTCGGCGACGTTTTACCGAAGGTCACCGTCGCGGTGCTCTCGCCGGGCATTCCGCTCAACGGCGAACTCGTGCGCCGCATTCAGGCGGCCGGCGTCCCGGTGTTCAGCGAAGTCGAAGTCGCGTATCGTATCTGCCAAGCGCCGATCGTCGCGCTGACCGGAACCAAAGGCAAGTCGACCACGACCGCGCTGATCGGTGCGCTCTTCCGTGCGGCCGGTTACACGACGTACGTCGGCGGTAACATCGGCAACGCGTTAATCGCTGAGACCGCCGTCGCGAAGCCCGAAGACTGGGTGATTGCGGAAGTGTCGTCGTTCCAGCTCGAATCGATCCGCTCGTTCAAACCGCGCATTTCGTGCATCATCAACATCACGCCCGATCACCTCGACCGCTATCACTCGATGGACGAGTACGCCGAAGCGAAATTCCGCATCTTCGCAAACCAAGGCCCGGGCGACACGTTTGTGGGGAACCTCGACGACCCGATCGTCGCGGCAGCGCCGGGCGAGGACAACACGCGCATCCGCGCGCGCGCGCTCTGGTTTGCGCGCGAGCCGCATCGCCAAACGACCCTCTACATGCGCAACGAAACATCGATCGTCTACGCCCCGCCGACCGGCGATCCGCGGCCGATCGAGATCATGAACGTGGCCGACATCCCGCTTCACGGTGCGCACAACGTCGACAACGTGATGGCCGCCATCCTCGTCGGTCTCGCAGCTGGGCTCGACCGCACCGCAATCGCCGACGGCGTGCGCGGCTTCAAGCCCCTGCATCACCGGCTCGAGACCGTGGCCGAGCGCGACGGCGTCTTGTACGTGGATGACTCGAAGGCGACGAACCCCGGCGCCGTCATCGCCGCGCTGCGGTCGTTCGATCGCCCGATCGTCCTGATCGCCGGCGGCAAATCGAAGGGCACCGAGTTTTCCGAACTGGGCAAAGTGATCTCCTCGCGCACCAAAGCGGTCGTGTTGATCGGCGAAGCGGCGGAGGAGATCGGCAAGCACGTCAAGCGCGCCCAAGTTGCCCACGCCGGCTCGATGGATGAAGCGGTGGCGACGGCGTCGGCGTTTGCCGAGAGCGGCGATGTGGTGTTACTCTCGCCGGCCTGCGCGTCGTTCGATATGTTCGCCTCGGCCGAAGCGCGCGGTGAGGCGTTCGTTGCGGCCGTCACGGGAGCACAGCATGTACGCTAAAGCGTCGCGCTCGCCCGGGCCGTCGATCCCGCAGCCGCTGCGCGCACGTCCGGTGCTCGCGCCGCCCGATCCCTGGATTTTCGCGACCGTCGCCGGCTTGATCGCGGTCGGTCTGGTCATGGTGTTCAGCGCGTCGAGCGCGACGGCGTACGCTACCTATCACGACACGGCCTACTTCCTCAAACGCCAACTAATATGGCTGGCGATCGGCGGTGTCTTCGCCTATCTCGCGTATCGCATCGACTATACCAAACTCAAGCGCGTGACGCCGGCCTTGGTGGGCATCACGGTGCTGCTGCTGGTACTTACGCTGATTCCGCACGTCGGCTTGCAAACGGGCGGCGCGCGACGTTGGCTCGGCGCGAGCATCTTGAGCTTCCAGCCCTCCGAAGTCGCGAAGCTGGTGCTGGTGCTGTTCCTCGCCGCGAAGCTCTCGACGATCGGTCAGGACGTGCGCTCGCTCGTGCGCGGCGTCGTACCGTCGCTGCTCGTCGCGGCCCTGCTCGCCGTGCCGATTCTGCTCGAGCCCGACATGGGCACCGCGAGCCTCGTCATGTTCACCGCGTTCGGGATGCTGTTTTGCGCCGGAGCGCGCTTCGAGCACCTTGCCATTTCTGCCATCGTGCTGCTGCCGCCGGTGGCGCTCGAAGTCGGCGCGAGCGCCTACAAACGCGCGCGTATCCTCGCGTTTCTCGATCCGTGGAAGGACGCCCAGAACACCGGCTTCCACATCGTGCAGTCGCTGCTCGCGCTCGGCAGCGGCGGCGTGTTCGGCCTTGGCCTAGGCGCCTCGCGGCAGAAGTTCTTCTATCTCCCTGAAGCGCATACCGACTTCATCTTTGCCGTGGTGGGTGAAGAACTCGGACTGCTCGGCACGATGATGGTGCTCTCGCTCTTCGCCGCGTTCGCCATTCGCGCGTTCGTGCTCGCGCAGCGCACCACCGACCGGTTCGGCTCGTTCCTGATCATCGGCTGCGCGCTGCTGATCGTCATTCAAGCCTTCATCAACATCGGTGTGGTCACGTCGTCGTGGCCCGTCACCGGCGTTCCGCTGCCGTTCATCTCGTTCGGAGGCACCTCGCTCATCGTCAGCCTGGTCGCGGTGGCTCTGATCATGAACGTCGCCCGCCGTACGCGCTAGTGGCATTTCGCGTCGCGTTCGCGGGCGGAGGGACGGGTGGGCACATCTATCCCGCGCTGGCAATCGACGATGCGATCCGCGCCGAGTACGATCCCGACCACTACGAGCCGCGCTTCTTCGGTAATCGCGACGGCCTCGAGGCCCAACTCGTCACGACGATGCCGATCACGTTCGTGCCCAGCGCCGCGCTGCAGCGCAAACTCTCGCTGCGCACGCTCGCTACGGTGTGGCGCAATGCGCTCGGCGTCATCGTCGCGCTAGCGGCGCTGCGTGAGTTCCAGCCGGTAATGGTGATTGCGACCGGCGGTTACGTTTGCTTTCCGGTGGTCGTTGCGGCGCGCATCCTACGGACGCTCGGTCTCTTGCGCTGCGGCATCGCGTTGCTCGAGATCAACGTGCAGCCCGGCCTGACGAATCGTTTGCTGGCGCCCATCGTCGATGAAGTGTGGACGTCCTACGACGCCTCGGCGCCGTTCTTCCGCGGGAAGGCGCACCGCACGGGGGCGCCGATTCGCGCCTCGCTCATGCGCTCGATCAATCCCTCGCGCGCGCGCCTCGAACTCGGCCTCGCGCCGGAGCGCACCACCATCGTTGCGATGGGCGGCAGCCTCGGTGCGCGCTCGGTCAACGAAGCCGTGGCGGCGCTCGTCACGCGCCGCACGCTCGGCGACGATCGGCAAGTCTTGCATGTCAGCGGCGAGCGCGATTACGCTTACATGGAAGCCGAAGAACGCGATGTCGGTGCCAACCACGTGCTGCTCGTCTCCTACTTGGCCGATCCGGCGAATGCGTACGCGGCCGCCGACGTCGTGATCGCGCGCGCCGGCGCCTCGACGCTAGCCGAACTCGCGGCCACCGGGACGCCGGCGATTCTCGTACCCTATCCCCACCATTCCGACAATCATCAGGTCTCCAATGCCGCGATTTTTGCCGATCGCGGGGCTGCCGTCGTGCTCACCGACGCCGAACTCGACGGCGATCGCTTGTGGTGGACGCTCGATGCGATGCTGCAACCGGAACGGCTCGCCGAAATGCGTGCGGCCGCTGCTTCCCTGGCGACATCCGGCGCCGGGCCGAAGATCGTGAGCCGCATCGAATTTCTCATGCCCGCACGGGTCGTGGAATCGGCGGAAGCGAACGGTTCGGGCCGTGAATAGCGCAACGACGTCGTATCATCTCGTCGGCATCGGCGGGATCGGCATGAGTGCGATCGCGCGCTTGCTGCTGGCGCGCGGCGCGAGCGTGACCGGTTCCGACGTGCATCGTTCCGACCTCGTCTCGCAACTCGAAACCGAAGGGGCGATCGTAGCGATCGGGCACTGCGCGGAAAACGTCGGTCACCCGGATCTCGTGATCGTGTCGAGCGCGATCGCGCACGATAACCCCGAGTTCGTGGCGGCGATCGAACGCGGCATCGACATCAAGACGCGCGGCGCGATGCTGGCCGAACTGACCGGCTCGCGCAAGACGATCGCGATCGCTGGAACGAACGGTAAAACGACGACGACCGCGATGACCGTCACGATCCTCGAACACGCGAAGGTCGAGCCAACCTACGCGATCGGCGGCTTGCGCGTCGACACCGGCACCAACGCCGGTACGGGCGCGGGCGTGTGGTTCGTCACCGAGAGCGACGAGAGCGACGGCTCGTTCTTGCACTTGCAGCCGACGATCGCCGTGGTCACCAACGTCGAGAACGATCATCTCTCGAGCGACGACGAACTGCCGGGCTTGCTCGCGCAGTTTTCCACGTTCGTGCAGCGCGTGCCGCCCGACGGCTGTGCGATCATCGGGCTCGACGACCGCGGCAGCGCGTTCATCGCGAAGAACGCGACCGTGCCGAAGACGACGTTCGCCATCCGCACCGATGCCGACGTCATGGCGCGCGACATCGTGTACGACGGCCTCGGGTCGCGCTTCACGCTCGTCGAACGCGGCAACGCGCTCGGCACCGTGCACTTACACATGCCCGGCGAGATCAACGTGCTGAACGCGCTCGCGGCAATCGCCGTCGCGCGGACGCTCAAAGTCGACGTGCCGACGATCGCCGCCGCGCTCGACGCGTTTCGCGGCGTGCGTCGCCGGTTCGAGATCGTCGGGGAACACGGCGGCGTGACGATCGTCGACGACTACGCGCACCATCCGACGGCGATCGCGCAAACGATCGCGGCGGCGCGCGGCTATACCGGCAAACCGATCGTGGTGGCGTTTCAGCCGCACCGCTATTCGCGCACGCGTTATCTTGCTGCCGATTTTGCGGCCGCGCTCGCGAATGCCGATGCGGTCGTGCTCGCGCCGATCTACGCGGCGTCCGAAGCGCCGATCGAAGGTGTGAGCGAACGTTCGATCGGGGTGCCGCTCGCCGCTACCGGCACGCCGGTGACGTACGTGAGCAGCGTCGATCAACTGCTCGAAGAAATTCCGCGCGTGTGCGGCGACGATGCGGTCGTGCTGATGCTCGGCGCGGGATCGATTTCCGGCGTCGCGCACCGTTTGGGCGCCACGCTCGGCGCGTTGCCGGCCGCCTTACGATGACCGCTAGCGCCACGTTGCTCGCCGGTGACGACCGGGCTGCGCTCGCTGCGCGGTTCGACGAGCGCGTGCGCTTCGACACGCCGCTCGCGCCCGCGACGTGGTGGAAGATCGGCGGCCCGGCCGACGCGACGATCGCCGCGACGAGCGTGGACGACGTTGCATTCGTGCTGCAATGGTGTTTCAAGCGCAAGCTGCCGTGCTTCGTGTTGGGCGCCGGTTCGAATTTACTCGTCGGCGACGGCGGCATGCGCGGTCTCGTGGTGCAGCTTGGCGGTTCGTACGACGCGCTCGACGTGCGTATCGAAGACGGCGCGGTCGTCGCGCGCGCCGGCGCGAGCGCGATGCTGCCGCAACTCGTCGCCCAAGCGGCGTCGCTCGGCGCGCTCGGCGTCGATGGGCTGGCCGGCATCCCGGCGACGGTCGGCGGCGCGCTACGCATGAACGCCGGTACCGACCGCGAGATCGGCGAGTTCGTACGCGACGTGCGCGTGCAGACCGCGACGAAGCCCCAGCCCGCGTCGACCTGGGTCGGGTTCTCGTACCGCCAAACCACGCTGCCGCGGGACGCGATCGTGGCCGACGTCACGCTGGCGTTCGAGTGCGGCGATCCGGCCGCGGTGCGCGCCCGCACCCAGGATCGGCTCGTCCGCCGCAAGGCCACCCAGCCCGTCGCCGTGCCCAACGCCGGGTCGTGCTTCCGCAATCCGCCGGGTGACCAGGCGGGCCGCCTGATCGAGGCCGCCGGGGCCAAGGGCTGGCGCGCGGGCGGGGCGGAAGTCTCCACGCTCCACGCTAACTTCATTGTCAACGTCGGCGGCGCGAAGGCCCTCGATGTCAGCTCGCTCCTCGCCCGCGTTCACCGCGCGGTCGATGACGCGTTCGGCATCGACCTCCACCTCGAAGTTCACCTCGTCGGGGAGTTCGTAGCGGATGTCTAAAGTACGGGTCGCGGTGGTGATGGGTGGCCCCAGCGCCGAGCGCGAGGTTTCGATCGAAAGCGGTCAAGCCGTGATGCGCGCACTCGCGTCGCTCGGACACGACGCGCAGTCGCTCGATTTTGACGGCCGCTTCGTCGATGCGCTGCGCGAGATCCGGCCCGACGTCGTGTTCAATGCGCTGCACGGAACCGGCGGCGAAGACGGCACGATTCAAGGCGTGCTCGAGTGGCTCGGCATTCCGTACACGGGCAGCGATCTCACCAGCTGCGCGCTCGCGATGGACAAACACATCACGAAGAAGCTGCTCGCAGCCGAAGGGCTGCCGACGCCGGCTTGGGACACGTTCGATCTGGCCGGCGGAACGCTGCCGCTATTACCGGGTTCGCTGAATTTACCGCTGGTCGTAAAGCCGCGCAGCAGCGGTTCGAGCGCCGGCGTCTCGATCGTGCGCACGCATGAAGAGTGGACCAAAGCGATGATCGGCGTCGCCCCCAAAACGACGCAGATCCTGGCGGAAGAATTCATCCCCGGGCGCGAATTTTCGAGCGCGATCTTGGGTGAAGAAGCGTTGCCGCTCGTCGAGATCATCGCGAGCGACGAGTTCTATTCGTACGACGCGAAATACAAGCCGGGCGGCTCGCGCCACCTCGTGCCGGCGCCGGTCGACGGCGACCTCACCGCGCGCTTGCAGATGCTCGCGCTCTCGGTCCATCGGATGCTCGGTCTGCGTGACTACTCGCGCACCGACTTCATCGTGACCAAAGAAGGCCGGCCGTACATTCTCGAGATCAACGCGCTGCCCGGCCTCACGCCCCTATCGCTCTTTCCGGATGAAGCGCGCGCCGCGGGCATCTCGTTCGAGGCCCTGATCGAACGCCTGCTCCAGTTCGCCTTGGGCCGCGCCGTCCTCGTCTGACCGTCAGGGGGCCCTGAAGGCCCCGGAGACGGGTTCTTGAAATTTCCTCGGGTTATGGCTGGAAATGTGGTGGATCGCGGTCTCGAAGGCGTCAACGTCGGGGAGACCGAGCTCAGTAATGTCGAGGGTCAGATCGGGCGCTTGACCTACCGTGGATACGACATCCACGATCTCGCCGTGAACGCTACCTATGAGGAAGTCGTTCATCTGTTGCTCTACGGCGAGTTGCCCGTACAGGCGCAGCTCGATGCGCTCAACGCGAAGCTATCCGCCGCGCGTCCGTTGCCGCCCGAATTGATCGCGATCTTGAAGGCGACGCCGAAGACGGCGTGGCCGATGGACGTGCTCCGCACCGCGATTTCGGCGACCGCGTTCTTCAAGCCGTACGCGAAGAACGGCGCGCACACGAGCGACGCCGATGCCGCGATCGACCTGATCGCGAAGACCCCCTCGATCGTGGCCGCGTGGGATCGCATTCGCCGCGGCCTCGAGCCGATCGCGCCCGATCCGAAGCTCACCACCGCTGGGAACTTCCTCTACATGCGCACCGGCGAGCAAGCCATTCCAGAAGCCGTCGCGGCGCTGAACATGTACCTCGTGCTGCTCGCCGACCACTCGTTCAATGCGTCGACGTTCTCGGCGCGCGTGACCGCGTCGACGAATGCCGATATCTACGCCGCGATGACCGCGGCCGTGGCGACGCTCTCCGGCGAACTGCACGGCGGCGCACCGAGCCAAGTCGGCGATTATCTCGTCGAGATCGGCCAGCCCGAGAACGCCGAGGCGTTCGTGCGCAAGCTGATGGGTAACAACCAGAAGATCATGGGCATGGGCCATCGCGAATACAAGATCCGCGATCCGCGCGCCGAGCATCTCGAAAAATCGGCGGAAACGCTGAGCGAGAAGGTCGGATCGCAATGGTATAAGATCGCTCGCGCGCTCGAAGATGCGTCGAACAAAGTGCTTCAGGAATTGAAGCCCGGCCGCAAGATCTACGCCAATGTCGAGTTCTACACGGCGCCGACACTGGGCGCCCTCGGCATTCCCAACGACGAGTTCACCTGCATGTTTTCATGCGGTCGCATGGCCGGCTGGACCGCGCACGTGCTCGAACAATTCAAGAGCAATCGCCTGATCCGTCCGCAAGCCACCTATACCGGTCCGGAAGTCCACCCGTCGACGCCGATCTCCCAGCGCCAAAGCGGCGCGAACGGGAAACCGGTTGGAGCGCTCAACTGAGCGAACGCCGCGCGATCGTCGAGCGCACGACCAAAGAAACGCAGATCGATCTGCGCCTCGGACTCGACGGCGGACCGATCGAGATCGACACCGACGTCAAGTTTCTCGACCACATGCTCGAAGCGTTTGCCAAACACTCCGGTTGCGCTTTGCAGGTCGTTGGGCGTGGTGACGGGCTCGACAACCATCACTTGATCGAAGACGTCGGCATTGCGCTCGGCAAAGCAATTTACGAAGCGTTGGGCGACAAACGCGGCATCGCGCGCTACGGTTCGATGATGGTGCCGCTCGATGACGCGCTCGTTGCCGGCAGCATCGATCTCTCGGGGCGCAGCTACCTGAACTTCAACGTGCGTTTCGAGGGCGTCGAAAATCTCGGCGACTTCAAAACCGAGATGATCCGCGAATTCTTCCGCGCCGTCGTCGACAACGGCAAGTTCAACCTGCACTTGATCCAGATGAACGGCGATGTGGCGCACCACTTATGCGAAGCCTCGTTCAAGGCGTTCGCCAAAGCATTCGCGCAAGCAAAAGCGCTCACCGGCAGCGATGATGTCCTTTCAACCAAGGGCATGTTGGAGTAGGCGCCGCTAAATTACGGTTTGGGGCGAATCCTGAAGATGCCGCCGTCTTCGTCGTCGCTAACGAAGAGGCTGCCGTCGGGACCGACGGCCACGCCGGTTGGGCGCGCTATGCGTTGGCCGGCCGCGTTTTGGAAACCGCCGACGAACTCTTTCCACTGGGTGGTGGGGTCGTTCCAATTCACGGGCGTCTGCGGTTCGTCGCCGTTCATCGCGACGAACACGACGCGCGGCGGAACCGGCGGCTGATGCCACGAGCCGTGCAGCGTCACGAACGCGCCGCCGCGATACGCTTCCGGAAAGGCGTGCGCGCCGCTGGGATGTTCGGGATAGAACGTCGCGCCGATCGGCGTTTCGTAAGCGGGGAAGACGACGCGCGGGACGGTCTGTCCGCTGCAATCGTGGGATCCCACGGCTTGATGGTTCTCGTAGCAGTATGGCCAGCCGTAATCGACCACGCTCGCGTGCAGCGTCACCGGATCGAACATCTCGTAGGGATGTCCGTGCGGCAGTTCGTCTTGGCCCGCAACGCCCGCCCACAACACGCCGGTTTGCGGGTTGACGGCGAGCGCAATGGCGTTGCGGATGCGGCGCGCTTTAACCGTCATCCCGGTGCCGTCGAGCTCCGCTTGCTGGATCGTCGCCCGCGTCGCATCGAGATCGGGATCGCAATTGTTGCACGACGAGCCGACACTGGTGAAGAGCAATTTGTTCGACACAGCCACCGTCGTGGTGACGTGGTCGCGCGCGACGCCGCTGGTGCGCACCGATTCGATCTTGCGCGGCGCGGCGCGCGGGGCGCGATCGCCGGCGCGATACGGCAATTCGTACACGCCGAACTGCGCGCCGAGATACATCCGCTCGCCGTCGATCGTCACGCCCGCCACCGGGTGGTCGGCGATCTGCGCGAACACTTTCGCCGGCGCGGCGTTGCCTTGCGCGTCGGCCACGATGTAGACCGTGTTGCCCGAGGTTCCGACGAAGAGGTCGCCGTTGGGCGCGACGGCGATTTCGCGGGCGTTTTCGACCGTCGCGATCCGTTCGATCGCGAACCCCGATGCGACCGTGAGACCGACGGGCGGCGCCGCGGCCCGAACGCCGGCGGGGGCAAGCAGAGCAACCACGGCGAGGGCGAGGGCCGTGCGCAGCAACGTCTTCATGCCGGGTGTTTCCCCACGTTCACGTGAAATAATGCGACGATGGGATCCAAACGGCTCGCGGTGCTGGACTACGGCGGCGGGAACATCGGCTCGCTGGTCGCGGCGCTCGAGCGGCGCGGCGTGGCCTTCGATTTGACGTCCGACCCGAGCCGCGTGACCGCTGCGGATGCGGCGATCTTGCCCGGCGACGGCGCGTTCGGGGCCACGATGGACGCATTGCGCGAGCGCGGCCTCGATCGTGCCGTGCGGACGCTGGTGGCCGCGCGCAAACCGTTCCTCGGCATCTGCGTCGGCATGCAAGTGCTGTTTGAGTCGAGCGATGAGTTCGGCGGCGACGAGGGGCTCGGCATCTTCGCCGGCCACGTGCGGCGTTTCGTCGGCGCTCCGCGCGTGCCGCACATGGGATGGAACGACCTGAGGATCGAGCGCGAGCATCCGTTCGTTGCCGGCTTGCACGGCGGCGAGTTTGCGTACTTCTTGCACTCGTATCGCGTGGCGGATAGCGACGCGACGGTTGCGAGTACCGACTATGGCGGGCGGTTTGCGGCGATCGTGGCGCGCGAAAACGTGATGGCGACGCAATTTCATCCCGAGAAGAGCCAGCGCACGGGCGCGGTACTGCTCGATAATTTCCTCGCGCTCGCCGCGTGATTCGTCTGCTGCGCGAACTGCTGCTGCTGCCGGCGATCGATCTGCGCGGCGGCAAATGCGTGCGCCTCGAGCGCGGCGACCCGTCGCGCGAGACGCAGTACGATGACGATCCGGTCGCGCGCGCCAAAGCGTTCGTTGCCGCCGGCGCACGCGCGCTGCACGTCGTGGATCTCGACGGCGCGTTCGGCTCGGGCGAAAACGCGCGCGCGCTGCAGGCGATCTGCGCGGCGGTCGACGTGCAGGTGCAGACGGGCGGGGGCGTTCGCACGCTTGCGGACGTGCGGGCGCGCATCGACGCCGGCGCGGCGGCCGTCGTGCTCGGGACGATTCTGATCGAAGATCCGGAGACCGCCCGCGCGATCGTCGCGGCATTCGGCGAGCGGATCGTGGCCGGGATCGACGCGCGCGGCGACCGCGTCGCCACCCGCGGTTGGCAAAAAGACGCGGGCGTCTTGCGCGATGACCTGGTGCGCGACGTCGCCGCTTGGGGCGTGCGGCGCATCGTCTATACCGAGATCGCCCGCGATGGGATGGGCTCGGGCTACGACGTCGGCGCGCTCGCTCACGTGGCCGGCCTGGCCCCCGTCCACATCACGGCCAGCGGCGGCGCAAAGACCCTGGCCGACCTCATTGCGCTGCGCGACGGCACGCCGCCCAACGTCGATGCGGCGATCATCGGGCGCGCCCTTTACGAAGGCACGCTCGATTTGGCCGAGGCTCTTAACGCTTTGAGCTAGGGATTTCTCAACGTTCCAGGGGAAAATTCACGGGCAATGCTCACAAAAGCCGACAACGAGCTTCTGGTCCGCATCGGCCCGAAAACGCCGATGGGCGAACTCTTCCGCCGCTTCTGGACGCCGGTCATGCTGGCGAGCGAACTCGGCGGCCCGGATTCGGCACCGGTTCGCGTCCGCATTCTGGGCGAAGATCTGGTCGCATTTCGCGACTCGCACGGCAAACTCGGATTGCTCGATGCGTATTGTCCGCACCGGCGCGCCAACCTGTTCTGGGGCCGCAACGAACAAGACGGGCTGCGCTGCGTCTATCACGGCTGGAAGTTCGACGTCACCGGCGCGTGCACCGATCTGCCGAATTGTCCCGAGGGCCCGACGCTCAAGAACAAGGTCAAGACGACGTCGTACCCCGCGATGGAACGCGGCGGTTTGATTTGGGCCTTCATGGGCCCGATCGATCTGATGCCGGAGTTTCCGGCGATTGAAGCATTTGCCGTTCCCGACGATCATCGCTCGATCACGAAGATGATCACCGTCGGCAACTACGCGCAGCTGCAAGAAGGCGATATCGATTCCAGTCACGTTTCGTTTCTCCATAGCCGCATGGATGGGAAACCGATCCCCGGCGGCCGCGTCGATGCTACCGTGTTCGCCGACAAACAGCCGCGCTGGTTCACCGCGGAAACCGATTACGGCTTGATGCTCTCGGCGCAGCGCAATGCCGGCGAAGACACATTTCATTGGCGCGTCAACCAGTATCTGATGCCCTATGCCGTGCTGATTGCGGCGCCGCCCGGCGGCCCGGTACTCACGCAAGTGCGCGTGCCGATCGACGACGATCACTCGATGCACTTCCGCGTCTGGTCGAATGCCGATCATCCGCTCAATGCCGAAGAACTCGCCGTGCTCAACGACGGCGTCACAGTGCCTGAAGTGGTTCCCGGCACGTTCTCAACCAAAGAAGAGTTCGAGAACGATTACCTGATCGATCGCACGGATCAGGCCACATCGAGTTTCACCGGGATCAAGTCGATCGTCGCGCAAGATCTGGCGGTCACGCAAGATCAAGGCGGGTACGGCACGATCGCCGACCGTAGCCGTGAATATCTCACCAGCTCCGACAAAGCGATCATCGCGCTGCGCAAGCGGCTGCTCACCAGTGCCAAACAACTGATGCAAGGCCACGAGCCGCCCGAACCGCGCAATCCTCAGGCGTACAGCGTTCGTCCCGGCGATTTCAAGCTGCCGCGGACGACGCCCGTTGCCGAGGGAGCGAAAGACATGCTGCTCGCTACGGTCCGATGAACCGTCCCTACGGCGCAGCGACGAGGTAGTTGCGCGGCACGTGCGCGGGTAGCCGCGTGACGATTTCGTAGGCAATCGTCCCGGTTGCAGCCGCGAGTTCGTCGGCACCGATCGCCGTGTACGCGTCGCGTCCGATCAGAATGACGGGGCTGCCGGGCAGCGCGTCGGGTGCCTCCGTGCAATCGACGAAGCTCATGTTCATGCATACGCGCCCGACGATGCGGCACCGTTGACCCGCTACGAGAACGTGACCGCGATCGCCGGCGTTGCGCGGCAGACCTTCGGCGTAGCCGATCGGTAGAACGCCGATGCGTGAGGGCCGTTTCGTATGATACGCGCAGCCGTAGCCGACCGGCGTGTGCGCGGGAACGTCGTGAACCAGTACGAGTTTGGTGCGCCATTCGAGCGCGGGCTGGAGCGCAAAGCCGCGGTCGCGCATCGTGAGTTCGGTTTCGGGCGACGGCCACAGCCCATAAATGCCGATGCCGGCGCGGATGGAATCGAGCCGCGTCTCCGGCCAGAGCATCGCGGCCGCGGTTGCTGCGATGTGCCGCTCGACATCGGGCGAAACGTTGCGCGTTGCCGTGGCAAACGCGTCGAGCTGCTCGCGCGTAAACGTCGAGTCCATCTCTTCGGCGGCTGCGAGATGCGAAAACACGCCGGCGAGTTCGAGCGAGGGGTGTTCGGCGTAGCGGCGCAAGCGCGCGGGTGCGTCCGCAACGCGCATGCCGAGCCGTGCGACGCCGGTGTCGATCTTAGCGTGCACGTGGAAGGGCGAGCCGCCGTGATGCGCCGCCGACGCGACGTCGTCCAAATACGAGCCGCCGTCCCAGAGCGTGAGCTCGACTCCGGCCGTATGCGCGTCATCGAGCGACGCGGCGCGGATCGGTCCGAGAACGTGAATCGGCGTAGTGATTCCCGCTTCGCGCAGCGCAAGCGCCTCGTCGAGTTCGTATACGGCCAAGCGCGAGACGCGCCCGGCGATGGCGCGCGCAACTTCCACGAGACCGTGACCGTACGCATTCGACTTGACCACCGGCACGACGCGGGCCGGCGCAACGAGCTCGGAGAGCGCATCGACGTTGCGCGCGATCGCGCCCAGATCGATGCGTAGTTCGGCGATCATCGCGCGCGCAGCATCCGCGAAACGACGAACGCGACCGGAACGCCGAAGAACACCAGAAACGCGACCATGTCACGATCGAACGTGTAGATCGTCGGTGCGGTGAAATGACCGGCGCCGACGAGCACGGCTTGCATCACGAACCAAACGATCAGTCCGAAGCCGGCGCCCGAGATGAGCGGACGCGTGAGCAATTGCGATTGTTTGCTCGCGGCATAGATGTAGCCGAACGACCACAAGATCGTCCCGGCAAAAAGCACGAGCACGCCCGCGGGTACGGCCGCCGCCCCATCGGAGAGCGCCGCCCCACCGACCGCCGCGGCCAGGAACGTATACGTGTTGCTTACCGGCAGTCCGGCTCGCAGTTCCGCGAACGCCGCGAACGCGGCCAAGGTCACGGCGGAAATGAGGCCGGCGACGACCCCGGCGACGAGCCAATCGCGCCGCACGAGAGAACGAGTCATCCTCCGCTCTTCTCGCGACTGCAATAACGCTCCGTCTAGAAGGTGACCTTTTTTAGCGAAACGTGGTGTGCTCGACCTTACGTTGCGGAGCTAAAACGACGTCCGTCGATCCATCCGCGATCGGGAGAGCGGCGGGGCTCTCGAAGCCGTGGGGTACGGTCGCCGGATCGAGTAAGATCGTCGAGGCCGGATCGTACGGCGCGCGCGCGAAAACGTAGTGGCCGTTGACGTCGGTCGTGGCGCTCTCACCGGTCGGCTCGAGCACGACGCGGATGCCTTCCAGCGATGCACCCGGCGGAATTGCGTCTGTCGCTCCGCCGAAGGCGATCGTGCCGGCGATCGAGCGTTGCGGGAACATCGTCAGGGCGACTTTTGCTGCTGTGCCCGTTGCGACGACGTCGCATGTGGTTGACGCATAGCTGCGGTCGGCGCTCTCGGCATACACCGTGTGGCGACCGGCGGCGACCATGATCGGCGTGCCGGCTGCGTACGGCTGCGGGGTGCGGACGCCGTCGACGAACACGCGCAACGCACCGTAGCGGGTTGCGTCGGGGACGAAGACGGTGACCGGGAACGTTGCGATGCGCGGCTTCGGTTGACGGAAACCGGCGAGCATCGACAAGCGCAGCGCGGGACGTCCGCTCGGCCCGGCGACCACGCCGACTTCGAATGCAAGCGACGGCGCGAGCGGGACGACGAGGCCCACCAGCGGCCGGATCGTGCCGGCGTTGAGGTCGAAGCCGCCGGCGAAGTTGAGTCCCGGATGGTTGGTGCGAATTTGCGCGATGCCGCTGGTTGCGCCGCCGCTGCTGCTGGCGTCGATTTCGGCCAACATGCGATGGAACGCGAAGCCGCCCGTTGCCCCGAACACGTGCTGCGCACCGGCCGACGTGAAGAACGAACCATACGCGCCGGGGCCCGCGTAGCTTGCGGTGAAGTTCGTCCAGTGCTCCGACACGTTGGCACCGAGCGTGAGACTGTTCCAACGTGTCGTAACGCCGACGGTCGGACTGCCCGGTGCGGCGATGGAACGGATGTAGCCGGCCGTTACCGTCGTCACGGTACTGAGATGTTCGCCGATGACCGCACCGGTAGGCAGATCGCCGGCGGTCAACGGCAGCGACCCCGATGCATCGCTGACGATTGCGTCGAGAAACGTCTTGCCGCTCGTGCGCGCGTGGATGCCGGCGCCGGCTCCGTGTCCGCCGACGAGCGTTTCGTAGTCGAGCGTGCCCCAGCGTTGCTGATCGATCACCGAGTGGCGCAGGATCGGTTGATCGAACGCGCCGTCGCCCGATACGAAGGCCAGCGTATCGGTGTTGTTCCCTTGGGTGTGCGCGACGGCGGCGATGTTGCCGTCGATGCTTCGCCCCGACGACACGTCGTAGGCGCCCTCGCCGGTAGCGAGATGCGCCGTGGCGCCGGTGAGCGAGCCGTTGCTGATCACGCTGCCCGCGAGCGGGTTGTTGATCGTGCCGAATGCAACGTTGCGCACCGCTTTGCCGACGGTCACGACGCCGACCGGGTTCGTCACCGCATCGCCGCCGTACGACGACACGGCGCCGTGCACGACGCCCGCGCTGCCCGCAAGACTCGTTTGATACACGCGGCTGCTGCCGTCGAATTCAACCGAAACCGCGAGGGTGCCGGCATCCCCTTGGACGATGGCCGGCGCGCTGTACGCCTCCGGGACGGCGGTGGGAACCGGTGCGGGCGGCGGCGTCGCCGGACGCGGAACTTCGCGAATCTGCACGTCGGTCGAGAGTTCGGTTACGAGCGCGACGTGGGTGCCTTCGCGCTGCACGGTGAGGTGAAACAACGTTGCGGCGTCGGAGATCGCGAGTTCGATGTGACCGTTGCGCTCGACCGCGGGCCCTTCGAAGAGCGCGACGTCGGCGCCGTCTTCGCGCACGAGACGCGAACCGATGCGGATCGCCTCGGGTCCCGTGCCGTCGTTGAGGATTGCGCCGTCGCCGGTGCGTTTAAACGTCCAGCCGAGTTGTTTTGCAATCGGTTCGATCGCCACCGACGGCTCGCGCGGCGCGGCCGGCATCGGAACGTAGGCGATCTGCGCGGCGGCTGCCGGCAGCGTCGCAAGCACGCAGATCGCCGTTGCGGCGATCCAGGCGAGCGCGCGTTTCATGTCAGGAAGCGGTCGCGCTTACCGTAAACGTTCCGAGGTACGAGGCTGCCAAGAACGGTGCGGTCGCGGTAGTGGTGTCGTTGAGCGTCAACTCGATGGTGAACGTGCTGGTGACGTTGGACTTGCCTTGTGTGAGCGTGCCGCACGTCGTCGGTCCGTTCAGCGCTGCCGGCGAGGCCGCAACGAAACCCGTGTTGCTGCCCGTGCGCGTGCACGTCAGCGTAAAGTCGCGCGGGTCGAGGGTCGTGCCCGACGGGATGCTCGGCAGGCTTATCGGCGTTACCGTGACGGTGCCGCCGGCGCCGCCGGTGGTGGTGGTGAACGTGATCGAGGCCGATGCGGTGAGCGGCGAACTGGTGAGCGCCGCGTTCGACAGGTTGACTGCGCTAAACGCGAGCGTGGTGGAGGTCACCGTCACGACGGCACTGGGCGGAGCGGCAAATACCGGGGTGGCTGCCGCGATCGCGCACGCGGCGCCGAATGCAGCGAGCCGGAATCTCACCGGACGTGAACCTCGGTCGTCCCTTCGATCAGGGTCGGTCCACCGTAGTCGAGCGTGAACGAAACGTCGTAGGCGCCGGGAGCGAGCCCGCCGAGCGCTTTATTGTAGACGCGCGCTTCGTTCGCAAAGAGCACCGGCACGCTGTCGGTCTCGTCGATGACGATGTGCCCGTCGTGGCGCAGCACGATGTGCGCGGAGGTCCGGGCGTAGGCGGCGCCGTCGTTGACGATGCGTGCCGAGAGAACCGCCGAGCCGCTCGCCGGCGAGCTGACGTGGAGTTGGGTGATTTTCGCGTGCGATACCGGCGTGCCGACGGTGTCGTAGGCGACGACGGTTGCGGCCGGTCCGAACGTGACGTTGCCGGTGACCGGAACGCCGCGCACGAGAAACCCGCTGTGATAGACGGCGGTCTCGCTCGGAAACGATGCCGGCAGATCGAGGGTGAGTGCGAGTTCGCGCGTTTCGCCCGGTGCGAGGACGACGTTGGTGGGTTCCATGCGCAGGAAGTCGGAGATCGAGGCTTTGCCTTCGGTGCCGGGCTGCTCGACGCGAACCGTACCGTCGGCAGCCACTTTCCAATCCATGCGCAACGCGACGATGCGCTCGGGTTCGTTTCCGCTGTTGCGAACCGTAACGGTTGCCGTTCCGGCATCACCCGCTCCCGCGTGGAACTCGACGACGAGCGGCGAGACCGTAAGCGAGAGACTCTGCGGCGGGGCGCTCTGCGCGAGTGCCGGCGTGGTGAGGAGCGCGATCGCCGAACCAACGGCGATGGCGATGCGGCGGACGAACCGGACGCTGTCGTGTTGCATCGTGATTAGGTCGTCGATGCCGTGACGGTCCAGCCGGACGACAGGGTGTACGTGTCGGCGTTGACTTGGCTCGAATCGATGCCGAAGTTCAGGTTGACGTTGTAGGTGAAGACATTCGGTCCGGCCCACGAAGCGCACGACGTGCCGGCGGTGGCGGACGGCGAGGCGGAGGCGAAGGTTGCCGTGCCGTGCGTGCCGCTGGATCCGCCATCGACGCAGGTCATCGAGATCGCGCTGACCGGGATCGAGTTGCCGGTGGTGCCGACGATCGTGCCGGCAACCGCGGTGGTGGTCAGCGAGGCGGTGCCGCCCTTGCTCGAGCGAATCGCGCCGGTCGCGTTCACGGTGTTGGTGCAGGCGACGACGCCGGTGACGGTGGTGCCGGGGTTGCAGGTGACGCTGCCGGGTGAGGTCACGGTGACGGTCGCAACCGTGGCGGCCGTGACTTGAACGTTGAACGTGTTGGCGGCGGCGGCGGGAAGCGCGGCTCCGAGGAGCAGGGCGGCCGAGCCGACGGCGACGAGGAGATGGTTACGCATTGCTTGGTCCTTTTGGACCGCTTGCTGGCCGAAGCCGGACAAGCGGGGGAAGTGAGGTCCGAGCGATGATAGGCTTGCTTATGGGACGGTCATAGCGACCTTTGTCGCACTTTACGATGCCGTTCCAGACTCTTCACGGGCGCGAAATAATGTAAAAAACACGCTCCCCCGCCCTTGCACTCACCGGGTGAGTCTGCTAATCTAGTCGGTGCTGGCACTCAGGTGCTGGAACTGCCAACAATTGTTTGGAGGAGTTATTTCGTGAATTTGAAGCCACTGGGCGATCGCGTGGTCGTCGAGCACGTGGAGCAAGCGGAGAAGAGCGCCGGCGGCGTGTTTCTCCCCGACACGGCCAAAGAAAAGCCGCAAGAAGGCCGCGTCCTCGCAGTCGGAACCGGCCGCGTTCTCGACAATGGCAACTTGTTGCCCGTCAGCGTGAAGGTCGGCGACCGCATTCTCTACTCGAAGTACTCGGGATCCGAGATCAAACTCGAAGGCACCGAATACCTCATCATCTCGGAAAAAGACGTTCTCGCGATTGTCGATGAGCGCGTTCCGGCTGGAGCTAAAAACTAGTCATGGCTGCAAAGCAACTCGTATTTGACGAGAACGCACGTCGCGCGCTGGAGCGCGGTGCGAACATTCTCGCCGACGCGGTCAAAGTCACGCTCGGGCCGAAAGGCCGCAACGTCGTGTTGGACAAGAAGTTCGGTTCGCCGACCATCACCAACGACGGTGTGACGATCGCCAAGGAAATCGAACTCCCCGACGTCTTCGAAAACATGGGCGCACAGCTCGTGAAGGAAGTCGCGTC
>Ga0182013_10000145_pt1 | contig 88826 bp, 80 predicted proteins | sample 612S2MmetaG_FD_120487 | JGI IMG/M metagenome (GOLD analysis project Ga0182013, IMG submission 120487) | Permafrost microbial communities from Stordalen Mire, Sweden - 612S2M metaG | ecosystem: Environmental > Terrestrial > Soil > Wetlands > Permafrost | place: Sweden: Stordalen | collected... | reverse complement strand
GTCTCCATGGCGGTTCCCTTCGTCTCGATGGACTGATTTCGCACTCGCCAAGGTCCCAACGGGACCGGACGAGGCGAAAGGGACCGCCACCAACAAACTTCTACGAACTACGGGACAACCTCCTGACTTCTGAGGCATGCGCAGGGGGCTGCGCCGCGTTCCGCTTCGGCCCACACGCCCGGCGCCTGCACGTGCCGCCGGTAGAGTGGTGGGCCGTGAGCACAAGCGAGCGCATAGGCGCGGATCCCGGCCAGAACGGCTCACGGGGCGCCGGGGGCTCGGACGGCGACGTGCAGATCATCCGGACGGTGGATCTCACCAAGATCTACGCAGGCACCGACTTCGCCGCCGTGGATGAGCTGAACCTCACAGTGAAGGCCGGGGAGATCTTCGGGTTGCTCGGGCCCAACGGCGCGGGAAAGACCACGACGGCGGGAATGCTCACAACACGCGTAATCCCCACGTCAGGCGCGGCCTTCGTCGGCTCGATCGACGTTGTGGCCCATCCGGCGATCGCGAAGCAGCTGATCGGCACGGTTTCCCAGACGAACACGCTGGACCGCCAGCTGACCGTCCGGGAGAACCTCTACTTCCACGGGCGCCTGTTCGGCATCTCGGCCGCGCGCTCGCGCGAGATCGCCGACCATCTGCTCGAGCAGTTCCAGCTCGCAAAATGGGCGAACGCGTCGGTGTACGCGCTGTCGGGAGGTATGGCCCAGCGCCTGATGGTCGCGCGCGCGATCTTCCACCGCCCGGCGGTGCTGTTCCTGGACGAGCCAACCGCAGGCCTTGACCCGCAGAGCCGCCTCGCGCTGTGGGATGTCGTCGGTGAGCTCAACCGAGAGGGCCAGACGATCCTGCTCACCACCCACTACATGGAGGAGGCGGATCAGCTCTGCGACAGGGTCGCGATCATGGACCACGGCCGGATACTGGCGCTGGACACGCCCTCGGGCCTGAAGCGAACGGTGGGCGCCGAATCCATCGTCACGGTTCGCGCGAGCGGTGACGGCGCTGCCCTGGCGGACCTTCTCTGCGCAGAGATCGGCGAGGTGACCAAAACGCGCGTGGTCGACGGCGGCGTAGAGCTCATGGTTCAGGGAGCCCGCCGCCTGGTACCGCGTGTGGTCAATGCGGCCGAGAACGGCGGTTTCGAGGTCGCCGACCTGTCGGTCGCAGAGCCAAGCCTTGAGACCGTCTTCATCAACCTCACCGGCAAGGCGCTGCGCGAGTGAGCACCGAGACCCTGGCAGCCGACCACAGCAGGATCGAGCTGAAACCGACGCGCTCGGCGATGGAGGCCAGCCGCGCCGCGCTGCGCGCTCTGATCCTGCGCGACCTGCTCGTCCTGCGCAAGAACTTCGTCGAGTTCCTGGTCCGCACCATCATCCAGCCCTTCCTGCTCGTCTTCGTCTTCCTGTACGTGTTCCCGTCGATAGGCCAGGGGATCGGCGGCGGCCATGGCGCCGGCGGTCCCGCGTCGGAGTCGGCGTTCGCGACGGTGCTCGTCCCGGGTGTCGTCGCGATCTCGATCATGTTCCAGGGCATCCAGGCGGTCGCGCTCCAGCTCTCGACCGAGTTCGGCTACACGCGTGAGATCGAGGACAGGGTCCAGGCGCCGTGCCCGATATGGCTTGTGGCCGTGGCGAAGATCCTTTCCGGCTCGGTCCAGGGAGCCCTCGCGGCGCTGGTCGTCTTCCCGATCGCGGCCGTCATCCACGCGCCGGGCGTTCACGCCCACCTCTCGGTGCACTGGTGGGTGCTCGTGACGCTGATCCCGCTCGCGTGCGTTGCGATGACCTCGCTCGGGCTTCTGCTCGGCACCACCTTCGAGCCTCGCAACATCGGCCTGATGTTCGGATTCGTGGTCCTTCCGCTCACATTCCTGGGGGGCACTTACTACCAGTGGACCAAGCTCGCCCCGGTACAGGTGTCGGGGATCCACTGGCTGCAGATCCTGGTGCTCGTCAACCCGCTGATCTATGTCGCAGAGGGCATGCGGGCGGCGCTCACGGAAGCGGCGCATATGCCGTTGTATGTGGTCTATCCGGTGCTGATCGCCTTCGCCGCGGTGTTCCTGTCGCTCGGCCTGCACAACTTCCGCAGGCGTGTCCTGTCCTGAGATGCGGCCGGGCCGCGTGGTCCGCCCGCTGGGCCCCGTTCAAGCCCGCAGGCCGCGCTGCCGATGAACCACCCGTGGATAACCCACGTCCTGAGCGAGGCCCCGAGCCGATGTCGGCCAGCGAAGACAGCGCCGCCGCAGCGTCGCTGCGCGAGCTGCCCGACGCGCTGATCGTCGCGTTCGACGAGGACATGCGCTTCGTCCTGACGGCCAGCAACACGCCGGAGCGCGGCGCAGCCGAGAGCAGCCGCACGTGGGAGGGCCGTCCGCTCTCGCAGGCGTTCCCGACGGACCTGTTCGCCTCGATGGAGCCGCTGTTCCGCTCCGCGCTCGAGGGCGAGACCCGCTCGCGCGAGATCTGGACCTCCGACGAGCGTCACTGCCTCATGGTCGACGTGGGACCGCTGCCTGCACGCGGCAGCGCGCAGGACGCGGGCGCCCGGGCAGCCGGGGGAGTCGCGGTCGTCCTCGACATCACCGAGCGCCGGCAGGCGGACCTGATCGCGAACGCGGGGAGGGGAGCGGGCTTTGAGGAGGTGTTCGAGAACGCACCGATCGGCACCGGCCTGCTCGACACCGACGGGCGCTGGCTGCTCGTCAACAGGGCTCTCTGCGACATCACCGGGTACACCGCCGAAGAGCTCATAGGAAAGCGCTTTGAGGGGATCGTGCACCCTGACGACGTGTTCAACGACGCTGAGCAGAGGAGTTCGCTGCTTCACGGCCACTGCGCGGCCTACCAGGTGGAGAAGCGCTACTTCGACGCGGCGGGGGAGACGGTCGCCGCAATCCTCTCCGTGTCGCTCGTGCGCGACAGTGACGGTTCGCCCCTGCACTTCATCGCCCAGCTGCAGGATGTCTCGGGACGCAGGCGCCTTGAGGAGCACCAGCGCCAGCTCGCCGACCACGACCCGCTCACGGGACTTCGCAACAGGCGTCTGTTCGAACACGACCTTCGCCTGCAGGTGGCGCGCTCCCGGCGCTACGGAGAGATCGCCGGGCTGATGATGATCGAGCTTGACGGCATGCGCGCGCTCGGCGCGCGCCACGGCCACGCGGTCGCCGAGGAGACGCTCCGCTCGGTGGGCAGGGCGCTGTCCCGCAGGTTGAGGGAAACAGACCTGGTCGCGCGTATCTCCGCCGACGAGTTCGCCGTGCTGCTGCCCCACATCGACCGGGAGGGGGTATCGGTCGTCGCCGACGGTGTCGCCCGCGTGCTGTCGGCCTGCTCCGTCGACGTCGGCGACAGCGTCGTGCACCCGACCGCGAGCATCGCCTTCACGCTGATCGACGCGCGCAGCGAGAGCGCCGAGCGGGTCCTCGCGCAGGCCGCGAGCGATGTGCGCGCCGCAAAGCTCGCGGGCTAATACGGATCATCCACCGCGCCGGCACCTCTGCGGGCCCGCCGGTGCGCTCAATACGCTCAGGGAATGAATCCGGGCGAGCGGCTGGCGGTCATCGATCTCGGTTCCAACTCGTTCCGTCTGGTCGTCTTCACGGCCGGCGACGGGTGGTGGAAGCGCACCGATGAGATACACGAGACGGTGAGGATCGGGGAGGGGATGCTGCCAACGGGACGACTCGGCTCGGACCCGGTCGGCAGGGCACTCGCCACCCTCGACGTCTTCTCGCATTTCTGCCGCGCCAGCAGACTGCACGAGGACTCCGTCGATGCGGTCGCGACGAGCGCGATCCGGGACGCCCAGAACGCTCAGGAGTTCCTTGCGCTCGCCACCGAGCGCTTCGGTCTGCCGATCCGGGTCCTCAGCCGTGAGCAGGAGGCGTACTACGGCTACCTCGCAGCCGCCAACTCGAGCACCATCACGGACGGCTGTGTGCTGGACCTCGGTGGTGGCTCGATGCAGCTCGTCCGCGTCAGGGACCGCCTGGCTGTCGATTCCGGGTCCTGGCGCATCGGGACGGTGCTGATGAGCGAGCGGTTCCTGCCGGCGAACGGGCCCGCCAAGCGTCGGCAGCTGCAGGAACTGCGCGAGCATGTCGCTGCGGAGCTGGGCACAGCGCCCTGGCTCGAGGGTTCGGGCTCGAAGGGCCGCAGGCTCGTCGGGATCGGCGGTACCGTGCGGAACCTCGGAGCCGCCGCGCAGCGTGCAGCGGGGCTTCCTTCCAACGGCGTGCAGGGCGTGGTGATCGACCGTGAGGTGCTCGCTGAGCTGATCGCGAGGCTTGCGGCCCTGCCGGCGGCGGAGCGCGCGAGCGTCCCCGGCGTGAAGCCGGCCAGAGCCGACCTGATCCTCGCGGGGGCGCTCGTCGTAGAGGGGGCGCTCGAGGCCGGCGGGTTCGACGGCCTCGAGGTCACCGAGGCCGGTCTGCGGGAGGGTGTCTTCTTCGAGCGGCTGCTGGCAGAGCGCGACCCGCCGCTGCTTGCCGACGTGCGGCGTGAGAGCGTGATGAACATGGCAGCCCAGTATCAGGTGGATCCCGAGCACACCAGGCATGTCGCCGCGCTTGCGCTCGGGATGTTCGACGAGCTGGCGGAGCTCGGGTTGCACGACGGCGACCCCGTCGAGCGTGAGCTGCTCTGGGCCGCGTGCATGCTGCACGACATCGGCATGTCGATCGACTACGACGACCATCACAAGCACTCGCGCTACCTGATCCTGAACGGGGGCCTGCCGGGGTTCACCCCCGTGGAGACCGCGATCATCGCCCAGAGCGCCCGCTACCACCGCAAGGGCATGCCAGCGGCGGGTCCGATGTCGGAGCTGTTCGGGCCCGCGGACATCGAGCTGCTCGACCGCTGCGCCGTGCTGCTCAGGCTCGCCGAGGATCTCGAGCGCTCACGCGACCAGCTCGTGCGCGCGACCGAGATGACGCTCGATGACGGCGTCCTCGAGCTTCGCCTGATCGCAGACGGCGAGTCCGCCGTCCCCCGCTGGGCGGCGAGCCGCGAGGGCGACCTGTTCTCGCGGGCGTTCCACCGTTCGCTCTCGGTCGCTGCCTGAGCGCGGCCGGAGTGCAGAGGGGCATCAAGCCCCCGATGCCGCCAGCGTGCGCGAGCGGCGCTCTCAGCGGACCTGGCCTCGGACGCGCGTCCTGCCGATGCGATCAGGCGGCCGCGAGGGCGGCTTCCCGCCCGGCGCAGTCGAACAGCACCCGACCGTAGGGGTATGCGACCGGGCTGTGCCATTCGGATGGTTTGAGTTCCCTGCAGGCCAAGGCCACGGCCTGCGTCGCCTTGTCCCCGCCGCGAGTGGAGTAGTCGCCCCCCAGCAGCACGTAGCGCGCCTGTCCGATGTGCACGAGATGGGCGAGCGAGGCGCCGTCCAGCGACGGGTCGCTTCCGCTGTAGCCGCCGATCGCACCGCCGTCGAGTCCCAGCAGGATCATCGGCGCGACCGTGTCGGAGGCGACCGTGAGAAGCGCCCAGCGGGAACCCGGCCGGTGGCTCTCCACGTAGCGCATCAGCGCCCGGTCGACGGCGAGGGAGTTGCCGTTGATGCCGACGCCCCCGACGCCGGGAGCCTGTTTGGGCCCGGCGGCGGCGAACGTGCCCTCGACCGGCGCGAGCCATGTCGAGGCGGAATAGGCAGCCGGCATCACCAGCAGCACGCAGAGTGTGAGGGCGAGCGCGGGGCCCGCGAGGTTTCGTTTCACGAGCAGGAGGCACAGCCCCACCCCTGCGGCGACTATGAGAATGGGCACGAACCAGAGCCTGTAGCCCGTGCGGTGCATCAGGACCACCTCAACGCCCACCGTCGCAGCGACGGCGAGTACCGCCAGGCCGACCCCGAGCACCCTGTGACGGCCGCTGGCGAGCCGTGCGAACGCAAGGATCCCGAGGCCGGTCATGGCGCCGACGCCGGGTGCCAGTGCCGAGACGTAGTAGGGGTGCACGATCCCCTTGGACGTGCTGAGGATCACATACTCGACCAGCAGCCAGCAGCCGAAGACGATCGTGCACGCGAGCATCGGGTCGCGTCGGCGCGGACGCGGGACGCCGCCGTCGCCCTCAGCCGAGCTCGCCGGTTCGAGCACCAGCGCCAGTGCGGCGCCGAGCGTGCCCACGAGGGCGAATGCGAGCATCCAGCCGGCCTGGTCACCCAGTCCCACGCCGAACAGCCTGATCGGACCCGGTGACCCACCGAAGGCGATCGGCTCGGCGTACCTGCCGTTCGGGAGGATCACGCGCCCCCCTTCACCGGTTTTGGTGTGCGTCGGCCGGCGGGGTACGGGTTTCGGGTGCGCGGTGACGGTGTTCCGGGCGCGCGCGCCTGTGCCGAACGGAATGTTCCCCGGTCCTCCCACCTGCCCTTCCACTCGCCCGAACCCGTTGTATTCGAACGTCAGGCCGAGCTCTGTGTTATTCATCGAACTGCCGACGTACGGGCGGTGTGACGCGGGCGTGAGTTCGACGAACGCGATCCAGGAGAAGGAGACGGCGAGCATCACAACCCCCGCAAGCGCGAGCATCCCTATGCGCCGGGGCATCGAAGGGGGAGCGCACACGAGGTAGGCGAGGGCGATGCCGGGCACGACCAGCAGTGCGGCGAGCGTCTTCGTGTTGAACCCAAGGCCGACGAGCACCGCGCAGCCGAGGAGCCAGCGCAGGCGTCCGCCTTCGCTCGCCCGCAGCCCGGCGCCGCAGGCGAGCACCATCAGCAGGATCAGGAGCGGGTCAACCCCGTTGTCGCGCGATACCGCGACGAAGGAGGGGAACACCGCCATCGTGAGGGCGCCCGCGAGCGCTCCCAGGGTGCCGGCGCGCCGCGCGAGGATCAGGTAGAGCGCGCCGACGGCGAGGATCCCGGCAAGCGCCTCGGGCACCAGCAGGCTCATCGGCGAGAAGCCGAAGATCTTGGCACTCACCGCCTGCACCCAGAGGGCGAGCGGGGGCTTGTCGACCGTGACGAGCCCCCCGGGGTCGAAGGAGACGAACACGAAGTTGTGCAGCGAGTGCAGCATCGACTTCACGCCCGCCGAGTAGAAGATGTTCGCGTACCCGTTCTGGGAGAGCCGGTGCAGGTTCAGGACGCCGGAGATGACCAGCACCAGGGCCAGCCCGCTGTAGCGCACCCGCGGGTCCTCCGGTGAGAGTGCCGTGCTCTCGCCCGAGCCCGCCGCGTCCTTCGGCGCGCCGGTCGCGGCGGGCGTGGCCAGCTGCGGTGAGATCCGCGGAAACTCGCTCATCAGGCTGTGCCTGGAGCCCGCCACGCAGTCGGCCCGGGGGGAGTTGCGCTGGACCGCGACACGTTCAGGAGCGTATCTGAGAGCCCTGTGGCCACGCCGCGGCAGCCGGCGTCGATTCCTGCGCGCGAGAGCGCCCTGCAGCCTGCGAGCTGTCGAGCTTCCTCGGCGCGCGAGCCTGTTCTTGGCTGGCACTCAGGCCGAGAGGGCGCCGATCAGGCGCTCGAGGTCCTCCTCGTCGTTCCATGCCCCGATCGAGGCGCGCAGCCACGGGGTGTTCGGAATGTTGCGCAGGATCACGCCGTGCGATGACAGCGCGTCCCGCTCGGCCTCGGGGTCGGGGGAGGGAAAGGCGACGAGTGTGCCGAGCCCGCGCGGCGCAGGCTCGCGCCCGATCTCTGTGAGCCGTTCGCAGAGATCCGAGGCGAGCGCGCTCGCACGGGCGTGGACCTCCGGCCATCCGGCGGCGGCGAGCAGCTCGCTGCTCGCCAGGGCGCACGCGAGCACCTCGGCGCTGAGGGAAAGGCTGTCAAGGCTTCGGGCGTCCGCGTGCAGCCTGGCGTCGAGCCCCTCCCCGGGATCCGCGAGGTTCGGGTATCCCCGCCGTTGGATCTGAAGGCGCTCGCGAAGCTCCCTGCTTACATAGAGCATCCCCGTCGAATCCGGCCCGCAGAGCCACTTCTGACCCGACCCGGCGTATGCGTCACATCCGAGTGCCTGCACGTCGGTGGGCACCGCCCCGACGCCCTGTGCGCCGTCGAGCAGCACCGGCACATCGACCTGCGCGAGCCCGGGGGAGACGAACGAACCGCTCATCCAGCCCACATGCGAGCAGGCCACCAGGCTCGTTGCGGGGGTGACGGCGTCCGCGATCTCGGTGAGCGGCGCCATCCTCACGCTGGCGCCTCGCTCACGCGCGGCAGACAGGGCGCCCAGCAGGCCAGGGTGCTCCTCGTCGCTCGTCAGGATCTCGTCTCCGGGTCCGAGCTGCAGACCGGTGACGGTCTGTGCGATGCCCTCGGTGGTGCATGTCGTCAGCGCGACATCGGCGGGGTCCGCGTTCAGCAGCGCGGCATGGCTCGCGCGGAGAGTGTCCTTGAGCTCCCTGGTGCGTTCGAAGTGGGCCATCGAGCGGCCGTCGGTCAGCTCGCGCTCGAGCTCGCGGGCCGAGGCACTGGCGGCCGCAGCCGGGAGCGGGCCATCCGTGCCGGCGTTCAGATAGGTGACCCGGCTGAGCACCGGGAATTGGCTTCGCAGCCCTGCAGCGTCCACGACGGCCGAGAATAGTCCTCCCGGCCGGATCCCGGCGAGTGGCGCACGGGCGCCCGGGCCGCGCGTGGAACCGGGTATAAACCGTCCCTCGCATTTCGCAGCGACCCGCCGCGGGCCGGACCAACAGGGAGAACCAAGCCGAAGATGTCCGATCAGGAACCCCAGAAGCCGCTGTGGCAGCCGCCGGCAGAGCCGTCCGAACAGGTCGAGATGGCGCGCTTCATGCGCTGGGCGGGCGAGCGGCGGGGACAGCCGTTCGCGGACTACGGCGAGCTGTGGAAATGGTCGGTGGACGAGCTCGAGGAGTTCTGGGCGGCGATCTGGGAGTTCTTTGAGGTCCGCGCCTCACACCCATACGAACGGGTGCTCGCGGAGCGGAGCATGCCCGGTGCGCGCTGGTTCGAGGGCGCCGAGCTGAACTTCGCGGAGAACCTGATGCGACGGGGCAGGGATGACGGCGCCGTTGCGGTGGTGCACACCTCGGAGCTGCGCGAGCTCGCCGAGATCACATGGGGGGATCTCTCAGGTCAGGTCGCCGCAGCCGCCGGCGGCCTGCGCGCGCTGGGTGTCAGCCGCGGCGACCGGGTTGTCGCATACATGCCGAACATCCCCGAGACGCTCGTCGCGTTCCTCGCCGTCTCGAGCATCGGGGCGATCTGGTCGAGCGCCGCCCCCGAGTTCGGCGCTCGCAGCGTCATCGACCGCTTCGCTCAGATCGCGCCGAAGGTGTTCCTCACCGTGGACGGCTACCGCCACGGCGGCAAGGACTTCGACCGGATCGACATCGCCCGAGCGATCCTCGAGGAGCTGCCGACCGTCGAGCACACGGTCACGCTCGCGTACGTGTCGGCGGACACGCAGCCGATCGCGTCGCCGCACGGCATCTCCTGGCAGGAGCTGCTCGCGCTAGGGGACGGGGCGCAGCTGCACTTCGAGCAGGTGCCGTTCGATCACCCGTTGTGGGTGCTGTACTCATCCGGGACGACCGGCCTGCCGAAGGCGATAGTCCAGGGGCACGGAGGGATCCTGCTCGAGCAGCTCAAGAAGCGCCTGCACCTTGACCTGCGTCCCGGAGACCGCATGTTCTGGTTCACGACGACGGGCTGGATGATGTGGAACTTCCTGGTCGGCGCCCTGCACAGCGACGCCGCGATAGTGCTCTACGACGGCAGCCCCGGACACCCCGACCTCGGCGTTCTATGGGATCTGGCGGAGCGGGCATCGATCACGTGCATGGGCACCAGCGCCGGCCTGCTCGCCGCATGCGAGGACGCGGGCGTGGAGCCCTCCGAGCGGGACCTCTCCGCGCTGCGGGCGATCGGCTCGACAGGGTCGCCGCTCTCGCCCGAGAGCTTCCGCTGGGTGTATGAGCACGTCCGCCCGGACGTGTGGCTGTTCTCGACCAGCGGCGGCACCGACGTCTGCACGGCGTTCGTCGGAGGGTGCCCTCTGCTGCCGGTATACGAGGGCGAGATCCAGTGCCGTGCGCTCGGATGTGCCGTTGAGGCGTGGGATGAGGACGGCCGTAGCCTGGTCGACGAGGTCGGCGAGCTCGTGATCACGGAGCCGATGCCGTCGATGCCGCTGTTCCTGTGGGGCGACGAGGACGGCGAGCGGCTGCGCGAGAGCTACTTCTCGATGTTCCCGGGCGTCTGGCGCCACGGAGACTGGATCCGGATCACGCCGCGCGGCGGAGCCGTGATCTACGGGCGCTCGGACTCGACGATCAACCGTCAGGGCGTGAGGATGGGAACGAGCGAGATCTACCGGGCCGCGAGCGCCGTCCCCGACGTCGCGGACTGCCTTGTCGTGGACATCCCGCACGGCGCTCGTGACGGTGAGCTGTGGATGATCATGTTCGTGGTCCTTCGCGAGGGAGTGCAGCTCGACGACGCGCTCGCCGCCGAGATCAAGCGCCGTATACGCGACGACTGCTCGCCGCGGCACGTGCCGAACGAGGTCCTTCAGATCAGGGAGGTTCCCCGCACGCTCTCCGGCAAGGTGCTCGAGGTGCCGGTGAAGCGGATCCTCATGGGTATGCCTGCGGAGCAGGCCGCGAGCGTGGACTCACTCGCGGACCCCCACTCGCTCGACTATTTCATCGAGCTGGCACGCACTACAGCCCCATAGAGCGCCCGACGATCTCCTTCATGATCTCGTTCGCGCCGCCGTATATGCGGGTCACGCGCGCGTCCGCGTACGCGCGGGCGATCGGGTAGTCGAGCATGTATCCGTAGCCTCCGTGCAGCTGCAGGCAGCGGTCCACGACCCTGCCCTGCATGTCGGTGCACCACCACTTGGCGGTCGCGGCGTCCTCCGGGGTGAGCTCGCCGGTGTTGAGCGCCCGTGCGCACCTGTCGACGTAGACACGGCCGATCTCGACCTCCGCGCGCACCTCGGCGAGGGTGAACCGCGAGGCCTGAAAGGAGCCGATGCTCTGGCCGAAGGCGCTGCGCTCGCGAACGTACTCCACCGTCCACCCGAGCGCGGCCTCCGCGCCCGCGACGGCTGCCGCCGCGATAGACAGCCGCTCCTGCGGCAGGTTCGAGACGAGGTAGTGAAATCCCCGGCCCTCCTCGCCGAGAAGGTTCGCGACAGGGACCCGCACATCGGAAAACGACAGCTCGGCCGTGTCCTGAGCGTGCTGCCCGATCTTCTCGAGGTTGCGCCCGCGCTCGAAGCCCTCCATGCCGCGCTCGATCACGATCAGGCTGATCCCGCGGTGGCGCTCGGACGGATCGGTCTTGACGGCGACGATGACGAGGTCCGCGTTGATGCCGTTCGTGATGAACGTCTTGGCGCCGTTGACGATGTAGTGGTCCCCGTCCCGCCGCGCGCTGGCCGACATCGACGCGAGATCGGATCCGATCCCCGGCTCGGTCATCGCTATCGCCGTGATCAGTCTTCCCGAAGCGATCCCCTCCAGCCATCGCTCGCGCTGCTCCGCGGTGCAGTAGCTCAGGAAATACGGCAGGCAGATGTCGTTGTGCAGAGTGATACCGAGCCCGAAGCTCCCGACGCCGGCGCGCTGGGTCTCTTCGCCTATGACCATGTTGAGCCGGAAGTCCTCGGCCCCCGCGCCGCCGTGGGACTCGGGCACGGCCATCCCGAGGAACCCTCCGCGGCCGGCGAGCTCGAACACCTCGCGCGGAACGATGCCCTCGCGCTCCCATTCGCCGTAGCGCCCCTGCTCGCCGACGACCTCGCGCTCGAGGAACGTGCGGAAGCTCGCCCGGAAGTCTTCATGGACATCCTCGAAGAGTTCTCTGCGCATACGCGACGCAGACTACCGGGCGTGAACGGGCGGCTTCAGGCCGCGGCGAGGTCGGCGCCGGCGGGTGCGGCGATCGCGTGCAGCGGCTCACCGCGGTAGTCGGGCTTGGCCAGGACGAGTTGCACGTCCTGGATGCGGCGCTCGCGGAAACCCCCCTCGCAGTAGCACAGGTACAGCTCCCACAGGCGCCTGAAACGCTCGTCGTAGCCGAGTCCGGCGAGTCTGTGCGAGCCCGCATGGAACCGTTCGCGCCAGTGCGCGAGCGTGGTGGCGTAGTGGGCGGTTATGTCCTCAAGGTGAACCTGGCGCATGTCACCAGACCTGGCCACCGAACGCGAGATCGCCTGCATCGAGGGCAGACAGCCTCCGGGGAAGATGTACGTGTTGATGAAGCTCCTGCCGCCCTTCTCCACCTCGTAGGCGCGGTCGTCGATGACGATCGCCTGCAGCAGCATCGCGCCGTCCTCGCGCAGCAACCTCGAGCAGCAGCGGAAGAAGGTCGTCAGGTACTCCCAGCCGACCGCCTCGATCATCTCGATCGAGACGAGCTTGTCGTAGCTCCCGCGCAGGTCGCGGTAGTCCTCGAGCAGAACCGTGACACGGTCCTGCAGCCCCGCCTCGCGCACACGGGCCACCGCGTACGCATGCTGCTCGCGCGAGATGGTCGTGGTCGTCACACGGCACCCACGATGCCGGGCGGCGTACACCGCGAAACCTCCCCAGCCCGTGCCGATCTCGAGAACATGGTCGTCGGGCCCGAGGTCGAGCTTCGCGCAGACACGCTCGAGCTTCGCGAGCGAAGCGTCCTCCAGGGTCGCGTCGGGAGGGTCGAACACGGCGCACGAGTACATCATCGTCGGGTCCAGGAAGAGTTCGAACAGGTCGTTTCCGAGGTCGTAGTGGGCGGCTATGCGGCGGCGTGAGCGCCCGGGCGTGTTGCGCGCGAGCATGCCCGCCGTGCGCTGCATGGGCACCAGTACCGGGGCGAGCAGCCGGCGAAGGGTGTCGAGCGAGCCGACGTTCAGGGCTGCGATCCGGGTGAGGCCGACGAGGTCATCGCAGTCCCACAGCCCGTCCATGTACGAGTCGCAGAGGCCGATGCTGCCTCGCAGCAGGCGGCTGTAGAACCGTGGCGAGTGGACGTGCAGGGAGACGGTGATGGGCTTCGGGCACACGCGGTCGCCGAGCTCGATCACGCGGCCCGGCTCGACTATCTCGATCACTCCGCCCCTGATGCGCGAGAGCAGCGCGAGCACCAGTCGCCGCGAGAGGCGCTCGCTCCCGCTTGCAGGCCACGCGCCGGTGGCGGGCGGTGCGCTCATGCTCCCAGTGCTCCGCGTCGGGGGTGGGGGAAGTAGCGCGCCCCGCGAAGGCGAAGGCGAAGCGCATGCGTGTAGATGCGAACGAGGATCCGTGTGCTCAAGAGCGGATACAGGGCGAGCACTCGGGCCAGCTGCCGCCCGTTGATCTCGCGCCTGCGCAGGGCGAGCGTGGCGTCGAAGACGCCCTCGCCGCCTGGAACGCGGGACTCGATGTGCACCGCGAGCCGGTCGGAGGGTTCGGTCATGTGCCAGTCGTAGACATGGTCCATCCCCATCAGGGGAGACACGTGAAGCTCCTTCGGGAACTGTCCGGAGAGTACAGCCGCGCTTCCGTGGTCGGCGGCGCTGTGTGCGTCAAGGACATAGGCGTGGCGCTCGCCCCAGGGCGTGTTCGTCACCTCGGCGACGACTGCCAGCACGCGCTCGCCGACGACGTCATAGCAGTAGTAGAAGCTGACGGGGTTAAAGCACTGTCCGAAATAACGCATGTGCGTCAGGAGCCTGATCGGGCCTCCGGGCCGGCGGCCGGTGCGTTCAGCCACGAGCTTGCGCACCTCGTCCGCGAGCGGTGCCTGCGCGTCACCGAGGTAGTCAGCTCGGCGAAACCAGGCCGGCGCAGGCCCGCGAGCGGACCACAGCAGATGCCCGTCGAAGAGCTCGGGGAGCTCGTCGAGGTCCAGGCACACCATGAACAGGCGATGGTTGAACTCGTCGTGCGGGCCGGCGTGCCGTCGGTGGCGGATGGTCCCCTCATACAGGCAGCTGTTCACAGCCGGACCCCGAACGGCTCGCATGCGCGCAGCGCGCTGCGGACCCCGTCCTCGTGGAAGCCCCAGCCCCAGTAAGCGCCGCAGAAGTGGGTTCGGCCTGCGCCGATGGACGCATAGCGCGACTGCGCCGCCACGCCCGCGGCGGTGAAGACGGGGTGGGAGTACTCGATCTTCCTTATGACGAGCTCGGGGTCGATCGCCTCGGTGCGGTTGAGCGTCACACAGTAGTCCCTGTCGGCCCGCAGGCGCTGAAGGTGATTCATGTAATAGGTGACAGTGCTCAGAGGGCTCGGCTCGCGCAGCAGGTGAAAGTTCCACGCGGCGCGCGCGGGCGCGCGGCGCGGCAGCAGCGAGCTGTCGGTGTGAAGGACAGCCTCGTTGCGCTGGTAGGGGATCGCCCCGAGCAGCTCGACCTCGTGTGTGGACGGGTCGCTGAGCATCGCGAGCGCCTGATCGGAGTGGGCGGCTATGACCACATGGTCAAAGCTCTCCTGCTCGGCTCCCGCGGCTCGCACCAGCACCCCGTCCGGCGAGCGCTCGATCGCCCGGACCGGTGTGTTGAGCCTGATCCTCCCTCGAAACGGGGCGATGAGCGCATCCACGTACCTCGCGGAGCCACCCGCGACCGTCGACCACCGAGGCCTGTCGCGGAAGCCGAGCATGCCGTGGTTCGAGAAGAACTCCGCGAGGAAGCGGACCGGGAAGCTGTACAGGCCGCGCGGATCGGCCGACCACACGGCCGAGACCTGAGGGACGATGAGGCGGTCGACGAACCCTCGGGAGAACCGGTTCCTGGACAGGAACGAGCCGAGCGACTCGTCGCTCGCGGGCTCCCGGTCGAGTAGTCGCCTGAGCGCGCGGTTGAACCTGAGCAGATCCACGATCATCCGCTGGAAGCGAACGCTCGCGATGTTGCTCGGCTGGCAGAACAGGCCGCGCGGGGTACCTGCGTACTCGAAGTCCTCGTCCTCGGCCTTCACCGAGAAGCTCATGTTGGTCGGTTGCGTGGCGACGCCGAGACCGGTCAGCAGCCTCGTGAAATTCGGGTAGTTGCGGTCGTTCATGACGATGAAACCCGTGTCGACCTCGTGGGTCTCGTGCGCCGTGTCGACACGCACCGTGTTCGTGTGGCCGCCCACATACGAGCCGGCCTCATAGAGCACGATCTCGTGTTCGCGGTGAAGCAGGTGTGCCGCGACCATCCCCGAGATGCCCGCGCCGACGATCGCGATCCTCATGCCCGCTCGGGCTCGGTCGGGCGAAACGGGGTCCCTGTAATGCAGGTCTGATGTTCGCTCGCGGGCATTCTCTGAGTGTATGTACGCGCCGCAGGGCGGGATGGTTGACAGATCCGCGAACAATCGCGGCAGGAGTGCGAGGACACGACGTCGAACAGAACCGCCGATGAAGCGATCCGCGACAAAGACCGCCGAGCGGACACCCGCCAACGGCACCAGTGAGCACCAGAGTCTGTCCAAGTACATCCAGGCCCGATTCGACGAGTGCTCACGCTCTCAGAAGGACGTGGCGCAGTACATCGTCGACCACCTCGACGAGGCGGCCTTCCAGACAGCCGAGGAGCTCGCGCGGCGCGCCAACACCTCGAGCTCGACGGTCGTGCGCTTCTCCCAGGCGCTCGGCTTCGAGGGCTTTCCCGAGCTGCAGGCCGCAGCCCGTGAGGAATACCGGCGTGTGAACGCGAAGGCCGCCCAGGAGACGGGCGCACCCAGCTCGACTCCGCTCTTCTCGCTCGACCAGAACGAGTTCGAGTCCGCGCTCGTCGCCGACTACATGAACGTCGAGGAGACCGCACGCAAGGTTTCGCGCAGCTCGGTCGAGGCGCTGATCGAAGCGATCGTCAGCGCCGACAAGGTGCTGGTCGCCGGAACCGACCAGATGGCTTTCTTCGCCAGCTACCTGCGCCACCTGCTCATGCTCCTGGACCTGCACGTCGACGTCGTGGCAAGCCCATCGCAGGAGGCGCTGAGCAGGCTCGGGCGCATCGACGCCTCGACGCTCGTGATCGGGCTCTCCGCAGGGCGCCCGCACCCGCTCGTCGTCAGGGCGATGAAGCTCGCCCGCCACAGGCAGGCACGGACCGCCGCGATCACCGACGCGACGCTATCGGAGGTCGCCAAGCTCGCACAGATCAAGCTCTACTACTCGTCCAACAGCCCCGCGTACGTGCGCTCGCACACCGCGCTGTTGAGTCTCATCCAGGCCCTTGCCTACGGCGTCTACGCGCAGGACAGCGCGCAGTACGACGACCGCATCAAGGCCTTCCGGCTGAAGTAGCTCTGCGCTCCCGCGGGCGACGCTCGCTCATAGCGCGCGCCCGCCTGTCAAACTAGTCGCATGCGCGACGAATCGACATTCCGTGTCAAGAGCGGCCTCGCCGAGATGCTCAAGGGCGGGGTCATCATGGACGTGGTCACGCCCGATCAGGCGCAGGTCGCCGAGGAGGCCGGGGCCGCCGCCGTGATGGCGCTCGAGCGGGTCCCAGCCGACATCCGCCGTGACGGCGGGGTGGCGCGCATGTCCGACCCGGAGATGATCTCCGGCATCCAGGAGGCCGTGAGCATTCCGGTGATGGCCAAGGCGCGCATCGGCCACTTCATGGAGGCGCGTGTGCTCGAGGCGCTCGAGGTGGACTACGTCGACGAGTCCGAGGTCCTGACGCCCGCGGACGAGGCCAACCACATAGACAAGTGGGACTTCAAGGTGCCGTTCGTGTGCGGCGCCACCAACCTCGGTGAGGCACTGCGCAGGATCGGCGAGGGCGCCGCCATGATCCGGTCGAAGGGCGAGGCCGGAACCGGGGACATCGTCGAGGCCGTGCGCCACATGCGTCAGATCAACGGAGAAATTCGCAGGCTGAGCACCCTCGGTGATGACGAGAGCGCGAGCGCCGCCAAGGATCTGCGTGCCCCGCTGGACCTGGTCAGGTCGGTCGCGCGCGACGGGCGCCTGCCGGTCGTGCTGTTCTGCGCTGGCGGAATCGCGACTCCTGCCGACGCGGCTCTGATGATGGCGCTCGGCGCCGAAGGGGTCTTCGTGGGTTCGGGCATCTTCAAGTCCGAGGACCCGCCGACGCGGGCTCGCGCGATCGTCGAGGCGACCACCCACTGGCAGGACCCCGAACGCGTCGCTCAGGCATCGCGTGGCCTCGGGCCGGCGATGGAGAGCCTTGAGAGCTCAAAGCTCTCGGGCGAGCAGCTCCTGGCGCAGCGCGGCTGGTAGTTTCGCCGGCCGCCGATGGCGCACGAGCCGCTTATAGGTGTGCTTGCGCTGCAGGGCGGATTTCAGGCCCATGAGCGCATGCTCGGGCAGGTCGGGGCACTCACCCGCCAGGTGCGGGTGCCGCGGGACCTCGAGGGCATCGACGGGCTGATCATTCCGGGGGGCGAGTCGACGACGATGACACTGGGCGTGCGGCGCGAGGGCCTGGAGGAGCCGCTGCGTGAGCTCGCCGCCGGCGGGACCCCCGTACTCGGCTCCTGTGCCGGGCTGATCATGCTCGACCGAGGGCACCTGGCGATCATGGACATGGTCGCCGAACGAAACGCGTTCGGTCGCCAGATCCACAGCTTCGAGGCGGACCTCGACATCGAAGACATCGACGGTGGCCCGATGCGCGGGATCTTCATCCGCGCGCCCTGGATAGCCGAGCACGGCCGGGATGTTCGAATCCTCGCCCGGGTTGACGGCCACGCGGTGGCAGCACGCCAGGGGGACCTGATCGCGGTCGCCTTCCATGCCGAGCTCGGCGAGGACGATCGCCTGCACAGGATGTTCGCCGGCATCGCCGCCGAGCGCGCGGTGGGGGCAGGCAGATGAGGATCTCGGTTGCCGCCGACGAGCGCGTCGGGATCGCGTCGATCCTGCGGCGCGAGCTAGAGCAGCGCGGCCACGTGGTGTGCGCTCACGGTGCACTGGCCGCGAACGAGCGCCCGGACTGGGCGTGGGCGGCGGAGGCCGCTGCACGCGATGTCGCCGCGGGACGAGCCGACGGGGCCGTGGTCTGCTGCTGGACGGGAACCGGAGCGTCGATCGCGGCCAACAAGGTGCCAGGTGCCCGCGCGGCGCTCTGCGGAGACGCCCAGACCGCGGCCGGAGCCCGCCGCTGGAATGACGCGAACGTCCTCGTGCTGAGCCTGCGGCTGACCTCCGAGGCGTCTCTCGCCGAGATCCTCGACGCCTGGTTTGACTCGCGGGTCAGCAGCGACGTGCAGGACGCGGCGAACATCGAGCACCTCACCGCGATCGAGCGAGCCTGAAGGGGACCGTCAGGTTCCGTGAAAGCGGACCACGCCGTCGGTCCGCTCCTCCGCCACGCGTCCCTCCTGCGCCAGCAGGTCGACGTGCCCGAGCACCTCGGAGAGCGTCAGGTACGCCTGGGTTACGGCCACGTTGCCCCACAGCTCCTGCGCGATCTCGTGAGCGGTCCTGGGGTGCTCGGCGATCAGTCGGCCGATCTTCTCGGCCCTGCGACGGTGAAGTGACATTCGTTCGTCGATGAGCGCGACATGGTCGAGGATCGAGCCGCCGTGGCCCGGCAGGACCACCCGGAGGTCCATGTCGCGTGTGGCCTGCATCGACCGCATGTAGGTGATCAGAGCGTGCGGGCGCGGCCCGGTGTACTCGCCGTGCACACCCAGCGGCCGCGCGAGCAGCGGGTTGGAGGAGATATGCGCGATCAGGTGGTCTCCGGCGATCAGGATGGAGTTCGACTCGTCAAGGAACACCGTGTCGGACGGGCTGTGCCCGGGGCGGTGCAGAACCCGGAGGGACCTGCCCGCGAGCGCGATCTCGGCGCCGTCGGCGAGCGGTCTGGTCACCTCGACCGCGTGACCCCAGCCGCGGAAGCTCGCGGACACCGAGCGCAGTGCCGTGACGACTTCCGGCGGTATCCCGTGTTCGAGCATCATGCGCTCTGCGAACTGGTCGTCCAGGTCCGTTTCGCGGCGGTAGTCGGCGAGCAGCGGAGCCAGCGCATCCAGCGCGGCGACCTCTGCGCCGGAGCGGCGCGCCAGGATCGACGCGAGGCCGAAATGGTCCAGGTGCTGGTGGGTGATGATCAGCAGTTCGATGTCCTCGATGCGGTGGCCCCGCGCGTCGAGTGCCTGTTCGAGCTCATCCAATGCCTTGCCCGAGTTTGGCCCCGAGTCCACGAGCGTCAGCGGCGAGTCCTCGATCAGGTACGCGTTCACGCGCCCCACCTGGAACGGCGTCGGAATCGACAGCTGGTGGATGCCGGCTGCTGCGGCCAGCGCCAGACCGCGGTCGACCTCGGGCGCCGAGTCGCTCACGAGCGGATCAGCGCGAGCACCTCATCGCGCCGGCGCTCCATGTCCGCCGGGGACACGAGCGACTCAAGGCACAGGCGCAGCAGCGGCTCGGTGTTGGAAGGCCGCACGTTGAAGTGCCAGTCCGGGTAGTCGATCGAGATCCCGTCCAGATGTTCCTGGCGCGCATCGGGGTAGCTCTCCGCGATCTCCTTCATCTTCCCGGCGGGGTCCGCGACCTCCGAGTTGACCTCGCCGGAGATGAAGTACCGCTCGCGGTAGGGGGCCAGGAGCTCGGACATCCGCCTGCCCTCACGCGAGAGCATCTCCAGCATGAGCAGGGCTGGCAGCGTCCCGGAGTCCGCGCAGTAGAAGTCCCTGAAGTAGTAGTGCCCGGAGACCTCGCCGCCGAACAGGGAGCCCTCGGCACGCATCCTCGTCTTGAAGAAGGCGTGCCCGACACGGTTCACGTACGCGGTGCCGCCGGCCCGCGTGACCGTGTCCGCGACGGCCCTGGATGCGCGCACGTCGTAGAGGATCGCCTCGGGTCCCGCCGCCTTGCCCAGCAGCGACTCGGCGAGCAGCGCCGTCAGGAAGTCCCCGTCGACGAACCCGCCGCCGTCATCGATGAAGAAACAGCGGTCGGCGTCACCGTCCCAGGCGATCCCGAGATCCGCGCCGCTCTCGAGGACCTTCTCGATGATGAAGCGGCGGTTCTCCGGGAGCAGCGGGTTGGGCTCATGGTCGGGGAAGTTCCCATCCGGCGTCCAGTACGTCTTGATGAGGTCGAGCCCGAGGCCGTCGAGCAGCGGCCCCACCATCGGGCCGGCCATACCGTTGCCGCCGTCGAGAACCACCTTCAGGCGCCGCGGAGCGCCGCGGATCACCTCTGGATCGATGAAGCCGAGCGCCGCCCGCTGGAAGTCGCCGTAGATGTCGACGTCCTCGAGGTCGCCCCGCTCTGCGGCGGCCGGGGAGCCGGCCATCTCGTCGATCTCGCGGCGTATGTCCTGGATCCCTGACTCGCCCGACAGCGCGATCGCTCCCTCGCGCACGAGCTTCGCACCGGTGTACGCCTTCGGGTTATGCGAGGCGGTGCACATCAGCCCGCCGTCGAGCTCGCGCGAGCCGACCAGGAAATACAGCATCTCGCTCCCGACCTGTCCCGCGTCCAGGACGCTCGCTCCCTCCGAGAGGATTCCCTCTCGGTAGCGGGCCGCGAGCTCAGGGGCGCTCAGGCGCATGTCGCGGCCGAGCCCGACGCGCAGATCGTGCACGGGCCGGGACCGCAGGCGCGCGAGGACCCGCGCGAACGCGCGGCCGATGAGCTCTGCCGTGTCGCCGTCGATCTGCTCGCCGTACAGGCCGCGGATGTCATACGCCTTGAAGATCTCCGGGGGTGTGCTCTTGTCCACGCGCCCCATCCTATGCCCCGGGCTCCGCTTCACGGAGGGCGCCGACCGGACAGCGCCCACGGCCGCGGGGCTCGTAGACTGGTGGTATGTCCGGGCACTCGAAGTGGTCGAGCATCAAGCACAAGAAGGCGATCGTGGACTCGCGCAGGGGCGCGGCGTTCTCAAAGCTCTCTCGTGCGATCACCGTGGCGGCCCGCGAGGGCGGCGGTGATCCCGATGCCAACGCCGCGCTGGAGAACGCGATACGCAAGGCGAAAGAAGCCTCGATGCCGAAGGACAACATCGAACGGGCGGTCGCGAAGGGGACGGGCTCCGGCGGCGAGGCCGATGCGATCGAGACGGTCCTGTACGAGGGTTACGGTCCGGGCGGGGTAGCGGTGCTGGTGGAGGCGCTGACCGAGAACCGCAACCGCACCGGCGCGGACATCAGGCACATCTTCTCCAAGAACGGGGGCAGCCTCGGGGAGCCCGGCTCGGTGGCCTATCTGTTCGAAAAGAAGGGCATGATCGTGGTCGACGCGTCGCGCTACTCCGAAGAGCAGCTGATGGCGGCCGTCGAGGCGGGTGCCGAGGACATCTCCGCAGACGAGGACGTCTTCGAGGTGATCACCGAGCCGCAGGATTTCACGCCGGTGCGAAGGGCGCTCGAGGACACGGGCGTGGAGATGGAGAGCGCGGACGTCGCCTACAGGGCATCGAGTGTCGTGCCCGTCGAGGAGGACGTCGCCAGGAGGTTGATGAGCCTCATCGAGAAGCTCGAGGACAACGACGACGTCAACGCCGTGCACGCGAACTTCGATATCTCGGCGGACGTACTCGAACGCGTCGCCGGCTGAACCCTTGCCGGCCCAGCCACCCGTCGTGATCCTCTGCGGGGGCCGCGGAACCCGCCTTCGCGAGCACACCCAGGAGATCCCGAAGCCGCTGGTGGAGATAGGCGGGATGCCGATCCTCTGGCACGTGGTGCGGATCTACGTCGCCCACGGGTTCACGCGGTTCCTGCTCGCCACGGGATACAGGCACGAGCTGATCGAACGTTTTGCCGCGGGGGAGAGCTGGCCTGAGGGCGTCAGCGTCAGCTGTGTGGACACCGGCCTTCACACCCAGACCGGCGGGCGGATCAGGCGCCTGGCGCCCCTGCTCGCAGGACAGGGCACGTTCTGCGTCACGTACGCAGACGGCGTGTCGGACGTCGACCTGCGTGCCCTGCTCGCCTTCCACCGCGAGCACGGCGCCGCCGCGAGCATGACCGTCGTGCGTCCCCGCCTGCAGTTCGGCGTGACCGAGCTCGCCGCGGACGGCCGCGTCACAGGATTCGTCGAGAAGCCGCGTTCGGAGCACTGGATCAACGGCGGGTTCTTCTGTTTCCAGGCAGAGGTGCTCGACCGCCTCGACGAGGACTGCATCCTCGAGCGGGAGCCACTGGAGGGGCTTGCGGCCGACGGGCAGCTGCGCGCGCGCCCGCACGAAGGGTTCTGGGAGTGCATGGACACCTACAAGGACGCGGTGGCACTCAACGACATGTGGGCGGACGGACGTGCTCCCTGGCGCGTGTGGGACCAGGACGCCGTGGGCGCCCGAGCCCGCGGAGCGCTCCTCTAGATCCGGGGAGCGGTCGGCGCCGGATCCTCTGCCAGCGCTCGCGCCCTGAAGAGCGGCACGGCACCACGGACACCGCGAAGGCGCCGTTCGCCCGCGAACGACCACCTGTAGCTCTCGCGGGCGGCATCGTGCAGGGCGCCCTCCGCGAGCAGGCTGCCCGGTCTGGCGATCGACGTGACCCGGCTGGCGATGTTCACGGGCCTGCCATACCAGTCGCCCGCGCGGGGCAGCGCGGCCCCGAGCGCCGCGCCGGCGCGTAGCTGCGGGAAGTCCTCGCCCTCCGAGTCTGCGGCCGCGATCAGTGCGAGCGCCGAGTCGAGCAGCGCCTGCGGGTCCGGCGAGGTGAGCATCGCCGCGTCCCCGATCGTCTTCACGAGCCTGACGGGGGCGCGGGCGATATCCGCCGCGATCGCATCCAGCCGCATCGCGAGACGTCCGAGCTCGAGCGGCGGGACTTCCTCGCCGATGCGGGTGAAGCCGACCAGGTCCGCGAAACAGACGGCGACCTCGCGTGAGCCGGGCAGATCACCACCCCGGCGCTCCATCTCGCTGATCACCTCGCTCTGCGCGGCGTGCCTCAGGTGCAGCGTCAGCATGTTGCTCATCAGCGGGTCGAGAAGGGGGTGCAGCTCGGCGACGACGCGCGCATAGGCGTCTGCGAGGTCACGCTCGCTCATTCCGGGCCGCAGCACCAGCTTCATCGGCAGTTCCCTGAGCGCCTCCGCCGCGCCCCACAACCCTCGTCCGAGCACCCTCAGCAGCTCCAGGAGGTCATCGTCGGACAGCCCGGCGGCGCGGGCGACGTTGATCATCCGCGCCGACCTGAGGTCCGCGTCGGTGTATTCGGCCTCGTCCGCGTCCGGGACCGGGAGACCCATCGCGCGGTGTGCCGCGTTGAGCATTTCGACGTCCACACCGCTGAGCGTGGAGACCTCACGCACGGTCATGCGCGTGTCCTCGCCCAGGACACGGTCCGCGGTGCCGAAGATCAGCGTCCCGGCCTGCGAGCGGCGACGGATCTCCCGCAGCGGCACACCCTCGCTCTCGAGATGGCGAAGGAGCGCCAGGCGCTCGCCGCGCTGGTCCCCGTCGAGCCCGTCGAGCAGGCCCTCAGCCTGGAAGTCGATGCCCCGCTGCACCATGCACGCCCACAGTAGGGCAGGCAGGCGTCCGGATGTAGGCGCAGAATCAACTCCCGTGATCGTCCTCGGGATCGACCCTGGCCTGGCCAACACCGGCTACGGCGTGGTGAGCCGCGCCGCCGGAAGGCTGCTGGCGCTCGACGGCGGGGTCATCGAGACGCCCGCCGGGCTCGCACCCGAGCTGCGGCTCGCGCAGGTGCACGCGGGGATCGACATGCTGCTCTGCGAGCACGAACCTGACGCCGTGGCGCTGGAGGAGCTGTATTTCGGGCAGAACGTGCGCACGGCCTTCGCGGTTGGCCAGGCACGCGGCGTCGTGATGCTCGCCGCAGGCCAGCATGGTGTGCCGTGCACCGGATACACGCCGCAGCAGGTCAAGGCGGCCGTCTGCGGGAGCGGGCGGGCGGGCAAGGATCAGGTCGCCCGGATGGTGAAGACGCTGCTCGCGCTCGAGTCCGAGCCGCGGCCCGACCATGCGGCCGACGCGCTCGCGGTGGCGCTCTGCCACGCGAACAGCGCACCGCTCGCGATGGCGCTCGCGCGGGTGGGCGCATGATCGCGGTGCTGCGCGGCGAGGTGGCGGTCCGCCGGCCGGACCACGTCGTGCTGCTGTGCGAGAGCGTCGGGTACCGGGCCTCGGTGTCCGCAGAGACACTGCGCCACATTCCGCCCATCGGCGAGCTCGCGACGCTTCACACCCACCTGATCGTCCGTGATGACGCACTCGCCCTCTATGGCTTCCACACCGAGCAGGAGCGCGACCTGTTCCTGATGCTCCTCTCGGTGCAGGCCGTCGGCCCGAAGGTGGCGCTCGCGGTCCTCTCCGCCGGCCCGGTGCGCGACCTCATATCGGCGCTCGCCGCGGGCGACACCGCGCGCCTTCAGGCGGTGCCGGGGATCGGCAAGCGCACCGCAGAACGCATAATCGTCGAGCTGCGGGAGAAGGTCGGCGTGGCAGCCGGGCCGGCCGACGGTGAGCCCGAGGCGATCCGCGCCAGGCGCGGGGGCAGCCTCGAGCCGCTTGCGCTTGCGCGAGAAGGGCTGCTCGAGCTCGGCTACGCTCCCGCGGAGGCCGAGGACCTCCTGCGCGATGTCCAGGGCGACAGCGCGGAGGACCTGATCGGCCAGGCGCTGAGGGCCGCGCGGGCACCATCGTGACGAGATGACCGAGACCACCGCGAGAATCCAGACCCCGTACCTCGTGGCCGAGGACGAGCTCGACCGCTCGCTGCGCCCGCGGCGCCTGAGCGACTTCGTGGGGCAGGAGGCGCTCCGGGGCCAGCTCTCCGTGGCGATCGAGGCATGCAGCGCCCGCGGCGACGCCCTCGACCACCTGCTGCTCGCCGGTCCCCCCGGGCTCGGAAAGACGTCGCTGGCACAGATCGTCGCCGCCGAGCTCGACGTTCCGTTCGTCCAGACGGCCGGCCCCGCACTCGAGCGCAAGGGCGACATCGCGGCGTTCCTCACGGCGCTCGAGCCCCGGAGCGTCTTCTTCGTCGACGAGATCCACCGCCTGCCGCGGACGTTGGAGGAGACCTTCTACCCGGCGATGGAGGATCTCCGTCTTCCGATCACGGTCGGCCAGGGCGCCGGGGCGCGGGTGGTCACGCTCGAGCTGCCCCCGTTCACGCTTATCGGCGCAACCACGCGAGCCGGCCTGCTGACGACACCACTGCGCGACAGGTTCGGCATCCAGGCACGCCTCGAGCCCTACCGGGCGCAGGAGCTCGCGCGCATCGTGTCGCGATCGGCCGGCATCCTCGAGATAGATCTCACGAAGGACGGTGCCGAGGCGATCGCCGAGCGCAGCCGCGGCACCCCGCGTGTCGCGAACCGCCTGCTGAAGAGGGTCCGCGACTACGCGGAGGTGCGCATGGAGGGGGTGGTCAACGCGAGCGCGGCGGTGGCGGCCCTCGAGATGCTCGAGGTCGACGAGCGCGGACTTGACCGGCTCGACCGGGAGATCCTGCGGACGATCTGCGTGAAGTTCGCCGGCGGGCCCGTCGGGCTGTCGACCCTCGCCGCGGCGATAGGCGAGGAGCAGGACACGATCGAGGATGTCTATGAGCCGTATCTGCTGAAGGAGGGCCTGATCAAGCGGACCCCGAGAGGCCGCGCGGCGACCCCCGCAGCGTTCGAGCACCTCGGCGTCAAACCCCCCGCCGCGGCGGAGCAGCAGCTGTTCTGATTCATGTCTCGCGCCCACGGCGCCGAAGCATGCGGTGCCCTTCGGACCGCGGCTTGCGTAGTCTGTGTCTGAGAACGATATGGCCCATCCATTCATCTGCCCAAACTGCGGTCACCGCACGACCGAGATCGACCGGAACATCGGCTTCACACGCCAGCGCAAGGGGTGCGCCAAGTGCGGCTTCGCGTTCCTGTTCGAACTCCTCGACGACTACTACCCGGCTCCGGACGCCGCGTTCTTCGTCTGCGACCGCGAGGGCAGGGTCATCGGGTGCGGCAAGAACTCCTTCTCGTTCACGGGGCTCGAGGAGGAGGACGTGATCGGCCAGCCTGTGGAGCAGGTCCTCGGGCTGCAGTTCTCCAACGCAGACTCCCCGGTCGCGACGGTGCTCGAGTGGGGAGTGCGCGCGCTCGAGGTGCCCGTAAGCGTCAGCGGCGAACGCGATGCCGCGGCCGGTGCGAAGGCTGACATCTTTCCCGCGTACGACGACGACGGCGGGCTGCTGCTCGTGCTGACCCCGGACAAGTAGTCTGCTCCGGCCATGACCGACCGACGCAAAAACTTCCTCGTCCTTCTGATCGTCGCCGGGTTGCTCGCGGCGTCGCTGGCGGTCATCTTCACGAAGCCGACGAAGCTCGGCCTCGACCTGAAGGGCGGCGTGCAGCTCGTCTACCAGGGCAAGCCGACCGCACAGGCGAAAGTCGACACGGAATCGCTGAACCGGGCGATCGACATCATGCGCAAGCGCGTCGACCAGCTCGGTGTCGCCGAGCCTGAAATCCAGCTCACCGGCCAGAACGAAATCACCGTCGCGCTGCCCGACGTCAGCAACGCCACGCGAGCACAGGACGAGGTCGGCAAGACCGCCCAGCTCTACTTCTACGACTGGGAGCCGAACGTGATCGGCCCCAGCGGCGTCGCCGCCCCCACGGACGGCTCCGTGACGGGCGACTCCACCAGCTCCGGCGCAGGCGGCATCGGCGCCGGCCTCACCGAGTACCAGGCCGTCCTGCGGGCGGCGAAACGGCCGGCGGTGCTGCACGCGAACAGCACGACGTGGACACCCGGCTGCACGCCCGCCCAGGTCAACGACTGCATCTACGGCACCTGGTACCTGCTCGACACCAAGCACGAAAAGGTGCTCCGCGGACCCGAGGAAACCGAACACAACCTGTACGGGGACGTCACGGTCCCGCCGGGCGGCGTCACGAAGGCGGTGAGGGTCAACCCCGGCACCCTCATCGTGCAGGCGCACCCCGTCGAAAACACCGCCGGGAAAGTCACGAACCCCTCACCGAACAGCTACTACGTCCTGAACGACAACCCCGTGCTGACCGGCGCAGACATCACGAACCCGCAGCAGGGCAACGACGAAGCAAGCGGGCAGCCGAACGTCACATTCGGCTTCACCTCCAGCGGGAAGGGCATCTTCGAAAAGGTCACGAAGGAAATCGCCCACCGCGGCCAGGAAGCGCAGCTCCCCGGAACCAGCAAGGAAGCCGCGCTGCAGCACTTCGCGGTCGTCCTCGACGGCCAGCTGATCACGGTCCCGTCGATCGACTACACCAAGTACCCCGAAGGCATCGACGCCTCCACCGGCTCGGAGATCTCCGGCGGCTTTACGCTGGAATCCGCGCAGAACCTCGCGAACGAGCTCCAGTCGGGCGCGCTGCCGATCAAACTCGCGCTGATCTCGCGTTCGCAGGTGTCCGCGACGCTCGGCAAACAGGCCCTCAGCCAGGGTCTGCTCGCAGGCCTCATCGGCTTCCTGGTCGTTTGCGTGTTCCTGTGCTTCTTCTACCGCGTCCTCGGGATGATCGCTGTCGGCGGCCTGCTGATCTACGGCATCTACTTCTTTGCGCTGATCAAGCTGATCCCGGTCACGATGACGCTGCCGGGCATCGCGGGGCTGATCCTCACGATCGGTGTTGCCGCTGACGCGAACATCGTGATCTTCGAGCGAATAAAGGAGGAGATCCGAGGGGGAAGATCGATCGTCTCCGGCATCGCGACCGGCTACAAGCGCGGCTTTGCGGCGATCGTGGACGCCAACGTCGTGACATTCATGACGGCCTTCATCCTTTTCGCGCTCGCGACAGCCGAAGTCAAGGGGTTCGCGTTCACCCTCGGGATCGGCACGCTCGTGTCCCTGTTCACGGCGGTGCTCGCGACCCAGGCCGCGCTCGGGACGATGGGCCGCTCGAAGATCATCAGCCACCGCTGGGCGCTCGGCGCCGAGCGCCACGGCCGCGGCTGGACCTTCGACTTCATGGGCGCGTCCAAGTGGTTCTTCTCGCTGTCGGGCACGATCCTGCTGATCGGCGCGCTGGCGATCGGCGGCAAGGGGCTGAACCTCGGGATCGACTTCAAGTCCGGAACGAGGATCCAGACGGCGTTCGTCAAGAGCGCAAGCGAGCCCCAGGTCGCCGCGGCGATGAGCGCCGCAGGCTACTCCAACGCCGAGGTCCAGAAATTCAGCGACGCGAGCATCGGCGGCTCCGGCTACCAGATCTCGACGAAGACCCTGCAGCCGCAGGCGCTCGTGAAGGTCGAACAGCTCCTGAACGAAAAATTCGGGACCAGACATTTCTCCGAGAAATCAATCGGTCCGACGTTCGGGAAAACTGTCGCCAACAGCGCGGTCATAGCGATCATCGCCTCACTGCTGGTGATCTCCGCCTACATAGCGCTGAGATTCGAGTGGAAGTACGCCGTACCGGTGCTGATCGCACTGATGCACGACCTGCTGATAACGGCGGGCGTCTATGCCCTGACGGGCAGGGAAGTCACGACCGCGACGGTGGCGGCGTTGCTGACGATCCTCGGATACTCGCTCTACGACACGATCATCGTCTTCGATCGTGTGCGGGAGAACGTGCCGCGAATGCCCAGGGCCGCGTTCTCGCAGGTCGTCAACCGGTCCATGTCCGAGGTGCTCACGCGATCCCTGGCGACGAGCTTCTGCACCCTGCTTCCCGTGACCGCGCTGCTCCTGTTCGGCGGCGAAACGCTGAAGGACTTCGCGTTCGCGCTGATGATCGGCATCGCATCCGGGGCGTACTCGTCGATATTCATCGCCTCGCCGGTGCTCACGCACTGGAAGGAGCGCGAGCCCGGCTACCGCGCCCGCCGGGCCCGCATCGTCCGCGAGCTCGGGGCGGTGCCGGCGTACGCGACCACCGCCGGAGGCGCCCCTGAGGACGTCGAGCCCGAGCAGCGCAAACGCCGCTCAAGAAAAGGCGGCCTCGGGGCTCCCGAAGCGCCCGGCGAGCAGATCTCACGCGAAGAGTTCCAGGAGCTCGTGCGCGACCTCGGCGTGGAGGAGAGCGCACCTGCCAAGACAGCGCCTGCCAAGACGGCACGCGCGGCACAGAAGACTGCTGCGCCGCCGCCCGAGCCCGCCGCCGCCCCGGCACCCGATCGCGACCCCGCGGCAGACCTCTCGCCGGAGGACCTGGTGCTCAAGGACGACGCGAAAGCGCGACCGAAGAGCAAACGGCCCCGCAACCGCCGCCACGGCAGGTCTCGATGACCCGCGCCGCAAGCGAGGTTGAACGCTGATGGGCCTGCTCGGCTGGGTAATGATGGGGCTCGCCATCTGGCACTACACGATCTTCCTGCCCGACCGCTTCTGGGGAGGGATCGTGGGTGCGTTCGTCGGCTCGCTCGTCGGCGCGATCATCTTCGGTCTGGTCGTGTTCAGCATCAAAGTCTCCGAACTGCGGATACCGGGCGCGAAGGCGACGGACATCGCGGTCGTGCTGTACGCCGTCCCCGGCGCCCTGATCGGGATCGCGATCGTCTACCTCGAGGGGGTCCGGCGCGAACGTGCTTCCGGGATCGCCCCCGCGCACGCCGAGTAGCACCTGCCGCAGGGCGCCGCTCGCAGGGTTCTGTCCCGCCCGGCCCGTAGTCTCGACCGGTGTCCGCCTGGCGCTTTGACATCCCAGACTGCCCGCCCGACGATGTCCGGCGCCTGCAGGGCGAGCTCGGCATCAGCGGCCCGCTGTCACAGGTTCTCGTCCGCCGCGGACTCGCCGATCCGGGCAGCGCGAGGGAGTTCCTGAGCGGCGGAGAGGAACATCCGCCCGAGGCGTTCGCGGGCATCCAGGAGGCCGCCGAGCTGATCCTCTCGCACGTGCGAGACGGCAGCCGCATCACCGTGCACGGCGACTACGACGTCGACGGGATCTGCTCGACCGCGATCCTGCTGCGCGTGCTGCGCGGCCTCGGCGGTGATGTCGACTCCTACATCCCCGACCGCGCGGGAGACGGCTACGGACTGGCACAGGCGACGGTTGACCGTCTCGCCGAGCGCGGCACGCGGCTGCTGATCACCGCGGACTGTGCGATCACCGCAGTCCAGGAGGTGGCGTCCGCCCGCGAGCAGGGGATCGACGTCGTCGTGACAGACCACCACACCCCTCGCGCGGACGGCATCCTCCCCGACGCGCCGATCGTGCATCCGGGCGTCAGCGGCTATCCGTTCCGGGACCTGTGCGCCGCGGCCGTGGCGTACAAGCTCGCACAGCATCTGTGCACGCGCGCCGGGACCGACCCTCGCAGCGTGCGCGCCGACCTGGACCTGGTCGCGCTGGCCACCATCGCCGATGTCGTGCCCCTGGTGGGCGAGAACCGCGTCCTGGTCCGCAGCGGCCTCAGGGCCCTCGCGGGAACCTCCAAGCCCGGCCTGAGAGCCCTGATGGCCGTGGCGGGAGTGGATCCCGGCAAGATCACCGAGCGTTCGATCGGTTTCGCGCTCGCGCCCAGGCTGAACGCAGCCGGGCGCCTCTACCGTGCCGATGCCGGGCTCGAGCTCGTGATGAGCACTGACCCCGCCCGCGCGCAGGAGATCGCACGCGAGCTCGACCGCGCCAACTCCGAGCGCCGGCAGGTCGAGATGCGGATCAGGGTCGCAGCCGAAGCCCAGATGCGAGAGCTCGGCGACAGGCCCGCCTACGTGCTCGCAGGCGAGGGCTGGCATGCCGGCGTGATCGGGATCGTGGCCTCCCGCCTGGTCGAGTCGAGCGGCCGGCCTGTCGTGATGATCGCGCTCGACGGCGACCGCGGGCGCGGTTCGGGTCGCAGCATCGACGCCGTCAACCTCCTCGAGGCGCTCACCGCATGCCAGGAGCACCTCGCGCGATACGGAGGGCACGCCGCCGCTGCGGGCCTCGAGATAGAGCGCAGGTGCCTGCCGGCATTCACGCGCGGGCTCGAAGAGCACGTGCTCGCGCGCCTGAAGGCCGGCGATCCGGTGCCGGTCGAGAGGGTGGACGCTGTCGTCGCCGGCGAGGAGCTCGGGATGGACCTCGCCGAGGAGCTCGCGATGATGGCGCCCTTCGGCCGCGGCAACCCGAGCGTCTCGCTGATGGTCGACGAGGCCTGCTTCGCGGACCCGCGACCGATGGGGGAAGGCAAGCACGTGCGCTTCACCGTCGAATCCGGCGGGTCACGGGCCCGCGCCGTGGCGTTCGGCAACGGGGGCCGGCTGCCCGTCGCCGCGGGAGAGCCGGCGCTCGCCACCTTCTCGCTCGAGGTCAACGAATGGAACGGGGTCAGCGAACCCCGCCTGGTTCTGCGGCGCGCGTGCCCGGCAGCCGACCCTGAGCCCACGGAGCCGCTGGCGGCCGAGGAAGGGGACTCCGGCTCCGGTGAGCTGGTGCTCTTCGCCCTGCCGTGAGCGCGGGCTTCAGTCCGGGTCCTGTAGGCCCTAACCTTTGATCATGGCCAGTATCGAGGAGAGCGACACAGCGCAGGTGCACGAGGTCGCAGACAAGGGCGCGCCCGTGCCGGTCGACCTGAGCGTCTCAGAGCGCAGGCTGCTCAGCGACCTGTTCGCGATCGTCTCCGAGCACGCCGCCGACTCCGTGATAGACATCGACCGTGCCCGCGTGCAGGATGCGTTCGTCTTCGCCTGCGAGCATCACGCGGCGCAACGGCGCAAGTCCGGGGAGGACTTCATCGTCCATCCGGTTGGCGTGGCGCGGATCTGCGCGAGCATGCGTCTGGACACCGAGGCGTTGTGCGCCGCGCTGCTTCATGACACGGTCGAGGACACCTCCGCCTCGATCGAGGAGGTGAGGGAGCGCTTCGGCGAGGAGATCGCCGCGATCGTGGACGGCGTCACCAAGCTCACGGGCATCACGTTCCAGTCCCGCGATGAGGCGCAGGCCAACAACTACCGCAAGATGATGGTCGCGATGGCCACCGACGTGCGGGTCATCCTGATAAAGCTCGCCGACCGCCTGCACAACATGCGCACGCTGGACGCGATGCCCAAGCAGAAGCAGATCGAGAAGGCGCGCGAGACGCTCGAGATATACGCGCCGCTCGCCCACCGCCTCGGGATCCACGCGATCAAGTGGGAGCTCGAGGACCTCGCGTTCGCGACGCTGCATCCCCGCAAGTACCAGGAGATAAAGGGACTCGTCGCCCAGCAGCGCGACGAGCGCGAGCACTACGTGACCGAGGCCGGCGAGTACCTCGAGCGCGAGCTCGAGCAGGTCGCCATCCAGGCGCAGATCGCCGGGCGCGCCAAGCACTTCTACTCGATCTACTCGAAGATGACCAAGAAGGGCCGCGAGTTCAACGAGATCTACGACCTGACGGCGATGCGTGTGATCGTCGACTCGGTGAAGGACTGCTACGGCGCGGTCGGCGTGATCCACTCGCTCTGGAAGCCGCTGCCGGGGCGCTTCAAGGACTTCATCGCGATGCCCAAGTTCAACATGTACCAGTCGCTGCACACCACGGTGATCGGGCCCGAGGGACGTCCGCTGGAGATCCAGATCCGCACGCAGGAGATGCACGAGATGGCGGAGTTCGGCGTCGCCGCGCACTGGGTCTACAAGCAGCAGGAGGGCGAGGAGCGCGGCAGCTGGCAGGCTGCGGGCGAGGACGCCAAGCTCAAGTGGCTTCGCTCGATGCTCGACTGGCAGAAGGAGCTCTCGGACCCGCGGGAGTTCATGGAGACCCTGCGCACCGACCTCTTCGAGGAGGAGGTCTACGTCTTCACCCCCAAGGGCGAGGTCCGCTCGCTCGCGTCCGGCGCCACACCGCTCGACTTCGCATACGAGGTCCACACCGAGATCGGCCACCGCTGTGTCGGCGCACGGGTGAACGGGAAAATCGTGCCCCTCCACTACGAGCTGCGCTCAGGGGACATCGTGGAGATCCTCACCGCCAAGCGCGAGCGGGGCCCCTCGCGTGACTGGCTCGCGATGGTCAAGACGACACGCGCCCGCAACAAGATCAAGGCGTGGTTCAAGGCGGAGTCCCGCCAGGACACCGAGCACACCGGCCGCGAGCTGCTGCAGGAACACCTGCGCAAACAGGGCCTTCCGGCCCAGAAGATCACGGGCTCCGCGCTGCTCGCGGACGTGATCCGCGAGGTGGGATACCGCAAGGCGGACGACTTCTACATCGCCCTCGGTGCGGCGAAGGTGTCCCCGAAGCTCGTCGTCGGGAAGGTGATGCAGCGCCTGAAGCAGGGCGAGTCCGCGGACGGCGAGGAGAGCGCATCGGACATCCTGCGGGTGGGGCGCCAGCGCAGACGCCCGACACGCACCTCGGGCCAGTACGGGATCCGTGTCGAGGGCGTCGAGGACGTGATGCTTCGCCTGGCCAAGTGCTGCAGGCCTGTGCCGGGCGACGCCATCGTGGGCTACATCTCCCTCGGGAGGGGGATCACGATCCACCGCGAGGACTGTCCGAACACGGCGATGCTTCGCAAGAACCCCGAGCGCTTCACCGAGGTCGCCTGGGAGGGCGACCAGGAGACGGCCTTCATCGTCGAGATCCAGATCGACGCGTGGGATCGCCACCGCCTGCTCGAGGATCTCTCGCGTGCGTTCTCGGAGTCCGGCGCGAACATCCTGGAAGCGAGGTGCCTGTCGATGCCGCCGATGGTCAAGAACCGGTTCGTCGTCGAGGTCGCCGACACGCATACCCTGAGGGGCGCGATCTCGCGCCTGCGCAACACCGACTCGGTCTTCGACGCCTACCGGGTCACACCCGGCGCCAACCTCTGAGAGACGGGTGCTCAGGAAACGACGTTGAGCGCGTCGGGCATGACCGAATAGCGCGCCTCGGTCACCTCGCCCATGTAGTCCCCGTCCACCTGCAGCGGAAGTGAGCGCCCGTCGGTGCTCCGGACCGTCAGGTCGCTGAGCGCGCCGAGGCCCGTGACCTGCCGGTTGTTCTCGACCCGCGCCCGACTCGAGAACGCGCGCCATGCGACCGAGAGCATCGTGGCGAGGCCCGCACGGTGCAGCACCCCGCCCGCGAGGGCACCGGAATCCAGTGACGCCCCGTCCGCGATCTCGATTGGCCTGTCCTGGAAGTACGTGAACGGGGAGCCGTTCTGGATGATCGCGGTGACACCCGCGAAGGTGCGCCCGGCAGCGAGGACCTCAAGCCGCGGGGGCCTTGACGCCAGATAACGGCGCAGGAAGGTGGTGACCGCCACCCAGGTGAAGAAGTATGGCCCGAGCCTCGCCTTCAGGCGAGGGTTCGCGTCGACCCTCTCGACCACGCTGGCGTCGAGCCCCAGGCCGGAGGAGAACGTGAACACGCGCCCGTTGACGACGCCGAGGTCCACACGCCTGGGCCTCCAGTCGTCGGCCATGGCGAGGACATGCTCGGTGGCATCCACGACGTCGCCGGGAATCCCGAGCATCTTTCCGAATACGTTCGCCGAGCCGCCCGGCAGCGGGCAGAGCGGGGTGGATGAGCCGAGCAGCCCGTTCGCGGCTTCGTTCACGGTGCCGTCGCCGCCGAAGGCGACCACAACGTCATAGCCCTCCCCGGAGGCCGACCGGCAGAGCTCGATGGCGTGCCCCGGCGCCTGCGTGTCGATCGCGTCAACCTCAAAGCGGCCCTGCAGCGCCATCACGACGAGGTTGCGAAGCCGGTCGGAGACCGTGCTGGCATACGGGTTGACGATCAGGAGCATCCTGCGCCTTGCGCCCGGGGTGGCAAAGCGAAAGGCCTCACCGGCCTCGGACGTGTCCTGCTCTGGCTGACGCGCTGCAATGCTCACCGCATTGGCTACACCGGGCGGGCCGCGGCGTTACCAGCAGCCAAACCAGCCCCGTCCTCTCGGCGCACATGCCGTCCGGAGGCTTGCTAGACTCTCTGGCCACATAGCTGGACACATCCAGAGGGGTGGAGGGACTGGCCCTACGAAACCCCGGCAACCACCGTCACGTCACAGCGGGAAGGTGCCAATTCCAGAGAGATGTGTGGCGGGCTTCGCGCTCTTTGCCACACCGGTGACACGGCGAAGATAAGAGCGAAGGGAGCCCCAATGGCTGTCAGTCATCTGCAGTGCAAGGAGTGCAAGAGCGAGTATCCGCTCGAGGCGCTGTACGTGTGCGAGAGGTGCTTCGGCCCGCTCGAGGTCGCCTATGACCACCGCAGCGCGAGCCGCGATATCGGCGAGGTACGGCGCAGGATCCAGGGCGGTCCCCAGAACATCTGGCGGTACGCCGACTTCCTCCCGCTCGCCGGCGGCCCTCCCGGCCCCTCCGGCCGGCTCGGCTCGAGGGTCGGCCTTCCCGCCGGCTGCACCCCGCTGATCCGCGCCGACAGGCTCGCGCACAGGCTCGGCCTGCGCGAGGTGTGGGTCAAGAACGACGCGGCCAACCCGACGCACTCGTTCAAGGACCGCGTCGTCTCGGTGGCGGTCACGCGGGCGCGCGAGCTCGGCTTCGAGACCATCGCATGCGCCTCGACCGGCAACCTCGCGAACTCCGTCGCGGCCCACGGCGCCGCGCTCGGCCTGGACTCCTACGTGTTCATCCCCGCCGACCTCGAGGAGCAGAAGATCCTCGCGACCGGTGTCTACGGAACCAACCTCGTCGGCGTGAGGGGCAGCTATGACGACGTCAACAGGCTCTGCACGGAGCTGTGCGCGGAGCGCGACTGGGCCTTCGTGAACATCAACCTGCGCCCCTACTACGCCGAGGGTTCGAAGACGCTCGCTTTCGAGATCGCCGAGCAGCTCGGCTGGGAGCTGCCGGACAGATGCATCGTCCCTGTCGCATCGGGCTCCCTGTTCACGAAAATCGCGAAGGGCTTCGAGGAATGGACGGAGCTCGGGCTCCTCAGCGGCAGGGCTCCGCGGATGAACGGCGCACAGGCCGAGGGCTGCTCGCCCGTGGCCACCGCCTACGCCGAGGGCCACGACGTCTGCAGGCCGGTCAAGCCGGACACGATCGCCAAGTCGCTCGCGATCGGCAACCCCGCTGACGGCCCGTACGCGATCGAGCTCGCGAAGAGGACCGGCGGCTCCGTCGACGCGGTCAGCGACGACGAGATCCGCGCCGGTATCGCGCTCCTCGCTCAGACGACGGGCATCTTCACCGAGACCGCGGGAGGCGTCACCACCGCGGTGCTCGCGAAGCTCGCCGAACGCGGAGAGATCGACCCCGATGAGCGCGTCGTCCTGGTGATCACGGGCGAGGGTCTGAAGACGCTCGACGCGGTCCGCGGCACGTTCGAGACGAACACGATCGACGCGACGCTCGAGTCCTTCACGTCCAACGTGGCCGAGGCGGTGGCGTTCTGATGTCCGTAGTGGTGAAGATCCCGACACAGCTGCGCTCGGCCGCCGAAGGCGCGTCGGAGGCCGAGATAGAGGGCGCAACTGTCCAGGAGGTCCTCGACGGCCTGTTCGACCAGTTCGGCGAGCTGCGCACACGAATCGCAGACGACGACGGGTCCCTGCGCCGCTTCGTCAACGTATATCTCGCCGGTGAAGACATCCGTTTCCTTGACGGTGTCGACACGCCCGTCAGCGACGGCGCCGAGCTCACGATCCTCCCGGCGGTCGCCGGCGGATGACGCTCCTCGCCGGACTGCTCGCCGGTTCACCCGGCGGGCGGCGCGCCCGGCTGGCCGCTCTCGCCCTCGCGCTCGTCGGGGGAACGATCGTGATGAGGCGCCGCGGCTACGGCGTGGGCGCCAACACCGTCGTGCGCTGTCATGGTGGCCACCTTTTCACCACGATCTGGATTCCCGCTGCCTCGGTGAAATCGCTGAGGTTGGGCTGGTGGAGGTTCCAGCGCTGTCCCGTCGGACGGCACTGGACGCTGGTTCACCCCGTCCGAGAGGCCGATCTGAGCGAGGGTGAGCGCCAGGACGCCCGTGGGGTGAGGGACATACGAATCCCCTGAGCGGCACGGGTGCCGCGGTCCGGAACAAGCAAACGGAGGTAGCCTCCGGTTCGTGCAGGCTACGCCTATGCGGAGGATGCCTCCGTATAGTGTCGTCATGGCGACCGCCGACCAGCGCCCGATGCGCGCCGATGCCCGGGAGAACCGTGACAGGCTGCTGCGAGCAGCCGGCGAGCGATTCGCACTGGACGGCCCCGACGTACCGCTCGAGGCGATCGCACGCAGCGCCGGCGTCGGCATCGGGACCCTGTACAGGCACTTCCCCGACCGCGCGGCGCTGATCGAGGCCGTCTACCGCAGCGAGGTGGACCAGCTGTGCGCGGCGGGACCGGTGCTGCTCTCCCAGCGTCCGGCCGCCGACGCTCTCGCGGAATGGATGGAGCGCTTTGTCACCTACGCAGCACGCAAGCGGGCGCTCCTGGCGGTGCTCCGCTCGACCACCGGCGCCCAGTCGGACGTGTCTCCCAGCGCCCGCGAGCGCCTGCTGGCAGCAATAGGTGAGATCCTGCAGGCCGGGATCGACGCAGGCGAACTGCGCCCGGACGTCGATTCGCAGGACGTCTTCGCCTCCATGAACGCCGTATGGCTGATCTCCGGCGGCGGCGAGGACTGGGCGGCGCAGACAGAGCGGGTTCTTCGCCTGCTCATGGATGGCCTGCGGTTTGGAGCAGCCGCGGGCGGCGGGTAGGCACGGGCCGTGGGTTTCGCCGGGCTCGACCATGTGCAGATCGCGGCGCCCGCCGGCTGTGAGAACCAGGCACGCGCGTTCTTCGGCGACCTGCTCGGACTCATGGAGGTCCCCAAGCCCCCGCAGCTGCACGGCCGGGGCGGCGCCTGGTTCCAGGTCGGCCCGCAGCAGCTTCACGTCGGTGTTCAGGAGCCGTTCGTGCCGGCACGCAAGGCGCACCCTGCGCTGCTCGTGGACGAGGCCACCCTGGACGAGCTCGCGCGGCGGCTGACCGGTGCCGGCGCGGCCGTCAACTGGGACCATGAGCTCCCGGATGCTCGGCGCTTCTACACCGTGGATCCATGGGGGAACCGCCTGGAGATCCTCACGCGAGGGCGGCCGCCGGCAGGCGGCTGACCACGCCGGTGCGAGGCCTACCTGTGGACGGAGGCCGCGCTCGCCTGGTGGGAGGCCACGGCGGTGCCCGACCCGCTGAAGCCGATCGTGGAGACCAATCCCGCGGCGCACATCGCCGCGATGGTGAGCGAGCGCATGCGCCGGGGCGTGAGCCAGCGAAAGCTGTGGGTCTGCATCCAGGCCCTGAAGCCGCTGGCCGCCGATGCGGCGGTGATGGCACAGCCCGCGCACATGGCGGTCAGGATAGGGGACTCGGCGGATCAGCCGCTCCGACCCGGCCCTCCAGGCGCCGGCGCAGTTCGTCGCCGCGGCCGGCGGCGACGGCCCGTGCCGCGCGTGCGTCGCTGAGCTCCAGGCCGTTGGCGCGGGCGTAGTCGAGCAGGTCCTGGCGCTCCTCGCCCTCGCGAGCCGTGCGCAGGAACAGCCAGCAGAACAACCCGAGGGTGAGGAACGACTCCTCGATCATCATGATCGCCCCCGCGATGTTCTGGTCGGCTATCGGGGAGATGTGGAAATGGGCGTCCCCGGTCAGGTAGAACGGGTAGAAGACCGTCCCGGACCACAGGAAGATGTTCCCGAGGACCGTGCCCGTGAGCCGCACGGCGACTATGTAGATCAGCTTCCCGAGGTTCCCGAACCAGGCGGGCTGCGGCAGCGGGCCGAGCAGGCACATCCACATGTTGATCCCGAACGCCAGGAACATCGTGTGCTGGAGGGCATGCACCCCGGAGTGGCGCAGCGCGGCTTCGTAGAACACGGGCAGATGCCAGAGATACAGGTCGACGGCCCACAGCGGGAACGCGATCAGCGGGTGCGAGAGGATGCGTAGCCGGTCGAAGAAGCGGATCTTCAGCACGGGCACGAGCAGCGGACCGGTGAGGCCGAGGACGATCAGCAGCGACGCGATGTCACCGAGCAGCAGGTGCTCGATCATGTGCACCCACAGCAGGTCCTGGCTGGCCGCGCCGAGGGACGTGAGCGCAGCGCCGATCGTGACCATGCCCGCGTAGAAGCACGCCTGGCGCCAGCCAGGGACCGGGTGGCTGGTCGGCCCGAGTGTGCGCACGCGGCGGGCGTAGAGAACGCCGAGCAGCAGCAGCGGCCCGAGCTGGAGCACAGGGGAGAGCTCGGACGCTGCGAGCGGGATGGTCGTCATCTCGACCCAAGGGTACGCGAGCAGAGCGGCGTGCGGCCGCGGATCGCCAGCGGTAGGTTTCGCGGCAATGGACAGCGAACCGGACGTCGGCTCGTTCGCGACCGAGCGCGCAGAGGTGCGCGACGGCGTCGAGATTGCATACGTGCGGGAGGGAACCGGCGGCTATCCGCTGCTGCTCGTCCACGGCTGGCCCGAGAGCAGGCGCATCTGGTGGCGCAACATCGCCGCCCTCGCCGACGCGGGGTTCGAGGTCATCGCTCCTGACCTGCGCGGCTTCGGAGACTCCGGGCTCGCCCCCGACGGGTTCTACGACCTCGCCGCACACTCTCAGGACATGCACGCCCTCCTCGCCGACGTGCTGGGACACAGATCCTGCGCCGCCGCGGGAGGAGACCTCGGAGGGGGCGTGATCCAGGATCTCGGGCTGCGCTTCGAGGGTTTCGTCGAGCGTCAGATCCTCTTCAACTGCATCCTTCCCCTGCTGCCCGGTGCATACGAGGCGGCCGGGCTGCCCGCCGCCCCGACCGCAGAGGTCCGCGCTGCGGCCGACTACTTCGCCCGCCAGGGCCGCGAAGCCGACGCCCTCGCGGGCGAACTCGACACGCCCGAGCGCCGGCGCCGCTACATATCCGAGTTCTACGGTCACAGGATGTGGGCCACGCCGGGGTCCTTCTCCCGTGTCGAGATCGACTTCATGACGGAGCCGTTCGAGGACCCCGAGCGCATGCGCGCGGGTTTCGGCAACTACGAGAGCGCTGTCGGCGCTCGCCCGCTGTCGGGCGCGCCGCGCTTCTTCGAGCCGAGCGCGGTCCCCACGCTGGCTCTCTACGGGCCGGAGGACCACGTCATCTGGCGTGCGTTCCCAGAGATGTGCGAGGTCGCATTCACCGACCTCGTCGGTCCCTTCGTCGTCCCTCGCGCCGGCCACTTCCTGCAGTGGGAACGGGCTGTGCTGTTCAATGGAGCGACCGCTTCCTTCCTGCGTGATCTTGCCGTCTGATCCTGCGGCAGGTGTGCAACACGGGCGCAGATTTTGGTGCTACGATCGCGCCTTCCAGGGGTGGAGAACTACATGCGCGTGCGTCTGTGCGCCCGTGCAGCTAAGGAGGCGGACATGGAGCATCGTCGGGGTACTTGGACACGGATCGTTCGCGCGCTGAGGGCACCTAGCCTGATGCGTATGAGCCTCGGGGGGCTCGCAGCGCTGATGCTGCTCGCCCTGGGGGCCGCCTCCGCGAGTGCAGGGCCACCCCTGGTCGACATGTCGGGCGGCGCCTACATGATCCTCGCTCCCGGCGAGGAAGGCGGGATCACGCCCGGCCCGTTCTCGACCGATCAGGGCAAGCTCTACAACGCCCTCACACCGCTAAAGGGCAAAGTGTCCACCAAAGCGATCGAAAAGGATTACCTGAGTGAGAAGTTCGGTGTCCAGGGTCCGATCCTCCGCACCGAGGAAACCGGTCGCCCCGGGCTCGAAATCGTGCGCGACAGCCACGACATACCTCACATCTACGGGGAAACGCGCTCGGACGTCATGTTCGGCTCCGGCTGGGTCGCCGCCGAGGACCGCGGGCTGCTGCTGAAGCTCGGTCTCGGGCCCGCCTACACCGCAGCGCTCGACGTCCCCGGCATCAACCCGTTCGGCCTGCTGCTCACACAACGCTCGTTCACCCCGAGCGCCGAAGCGATCAGCTACGTCGAAAACCAGAAGGAGTCGCTGATCGAAAAAGGGCCCGCCGGCGAACAGGTCCTGAAAGACCTCGAAAGCTGGGTTGAAGGCGTCAACGCCTACGAGGCCACGCTTCCTGCGCCGTACCGGCTCCCGACAGTCACGCTGGCGGACGCGTTCGCCGGCAACGCCTTCATCGGCTCGATCTTCGGGAACGGCGGAGGCGGCGAAGTCGAAAACTCCGAGCTGCTCGGAAGCCTGCAGAACAAGTACGGGGCCGTGGAAGGCCTGAAGATCTACCGCGACCTGCGCGAGACCAACGACCCCGAAGCGCCGACGACGGCGAAGACGGCTTTCCCGTATGACACCGTCCCGACCGGGCCGACGCCGGGAACGGTCCAGATCGAACCGGGTTCGGTCAGCAACTCGGCGGTGAAAGCGCAGGCGGCGCTGAAGGCCTCGCGCCACAAGATGTCCAACTTCCTCGTCGTCGGGGCAAGCCACACGAAAAGCGGTCACCCGCTCGCCGTGATGGGCCCCCAGCTGGGCTACTTCTACCCGGAGATCGTCTTCCAGGCAGACATGCACGGCGGCGGCATCGACGCTGAGGGCGCCGTCGCCCCGATCTCGCCGTACGTGTTCATCGGACGCGGGCGCGACTACGCGTGGAGCCTGACGAGCTCGTCGAGCCAGAACACCATGATGTTCATGGAGAAGCTCTGCAGCCCCACTCACGAACCCGTGACGCGCTCGTCCGAATACTACGAATACGACGGGGAATGCATCCCGATGAAGACCGTCGACGCTGGTCTGCTCGGAGCGAGCGGATCGGAACCGGCGAAAGAGATCTACTTCAAAGAAACGGTGCACGGACCGGTGCAGGGAACCGCGCTCGTGGGTGGCCAGCCATACGCGATCGCGAAGGACCGCGCGACACGTGGCCGTGAGCCGGCGGGAGAGCTCTCGTTCGCCGAACTGGACTCGAACGCCGTGCACTCGGTGTCCGACTTCTACCACACGGCCAACAACCTCGAGACGACGTTCAACATGTCCTACCTGGACAGCAAAAACATCGCGTACTTCTCGACCGGGCTCCTTCCGAAGCTCGCGCCGGGAACCGACCCGAGCCTGCCGACCCTGGGCACGGGCGCCTACGACTGGAAAGGCTGGATCAGCCAGGAAGAACACCCGCACGAAAGCGCTCCCGCCGGCGACCTGTTCCTGAACTGGAACGGCAAGCCCGCACCGGAATGGGGCGCGGCATCCAACGAATGGTCGTATGGGCCCATCCAGAGGGTGCAGCTCTACACGGGCTTCGGCTCGAACATGACAGAGGCGAGCGACGTCTCGATCATGAACAAGGCCGCCACGCAGGATCTCCGCGCGTTGCTCATCTGGCCCACGATCAAGCAGGTCCTGGCGACCGGGCCGGCTCCGAGCAAACTCGCGGAAGAATCGGCCGACGTGGTCTCCCAGTGGGTCGAAGCGGGCGCGAGCAGGCTCGGCCTTGCGCGGCCGAAGGCAGCCGGGGCGGCCGTCATGGACGCGATATGGACGCCGATCGCCGAAGCGGTGCTCTCACCGGTCCTCGGTGAAGTCCTGCCGCAGTTCGAGTCGATCAACAGTCCCGACAACAACGCCAACTCCGGTGGCTCGTCCTACGGCAACGGCTGGTACGGCTACGTCTACAAGGACCTGAGGTCGCTGCTCGGATACCCGGTCGCCCAGCCCTACAGCCGCAAATACTGCGGCAACGGCAACCTCGAAGCGTGCAGGAACTCCATCTGGGCGGCGATCCAGACCGCGGCGGAAGGCGTCGCGGCGACGCAGGGCCCGACGCCGAGCACGTGGAAGGCCGGGAAGGTGAGGATCACCTTCCCGCCCGGCCTGCTGCCCAAGTACTCGATGCGCTGGACCAACCGCTCCACGTTCCAGCAGGTCATCGAATTCACCGAACACGAAGAATAGGAAGCACCCGCAGCTAGCAGCGCGCCCAGCGGGCGCCCGGGCACTGTCCGGGCGCCCGCTCGTGCTTGGAGGCACGTCCGCAGGCCAGCGCGGCCGCGTCCGGCGAGGCGCGGTGAGGTCGACTGCGACCGAGCCGCCTGCGGTGACGCAATAATCGTGCGGTGAGAGCTTTCCAGGCCACGCTCCCGCGCGGGCTGCTGCTGACTCTGGCGGTCTCCGCGCTCGCGGCCCTCGGCGCCCTGCAGCCGCCGCGAGCGCCAGCCGCGGTCCTCGCGCCCGCATGTACGCCGTCCACGCTGAACACCTCCGCCCAGCTCGCCGGTGGCGTGACCGTCTCTCCGGCCCCAGGCTCCATGGACGCGTCCTACAGGACGCAGATCAGCTTCCTGGGTGTGCCCGCATCCGACATCACCTCCGTCTCAGTGGTCGGATCGCAGAGCGGCGGCCACGCCGGGCAGCTCCTCGGGTACTCGCAGGGGGACGGGGGCAGCTTCGTGCCGAGCGTCCCGTTCACGCAGGGGGAGACCGTGACCGTGAGCGCCGATGTGATCGGAGCCTCCGGCGCGACCCCGCTCTCATGGAGCTTCACCGTCGCCGATGTCGACACGGTAAGCCGTTCGCTTGAGACACCGCCGGCTCCGCCGCCTCCTCCGAAGCCCGGCGAAGCCCAGAGCTTCCTCTCGCGCCCGGATCTCGCGCCGCCGACGGTGGCCGTGACAACGCACTCCAGTCAGGCGTCCACGGAAGACATCTTCATCGCCCCGTACGCCGGTACCGGGCAATACGGTCCTATGATCCTCGATCCCTCCGGCAGGCTCCTGTGGTTCAAACGACTCCCTCCCGGAGCACGTGCCGCCGACCTGCGTGTGCAGGAAGACGAAGGCAAGCCGGTGCTGACGTGGTGGCAGGACCCGATCAACTGGGGCGGCAAGAGTGGAGCCGGCGTGGTCATCGCCAACAGCTCGTACACGGAACTCACCGTGGTGCGGGCCGGCAACGGCTACCAGCCCGACCTTCATTCCTTCACCATCACCCCTCAGAACACCGCATTCACCACCGTCTACGATGCCGTTCGCTGCAACCTCAGTGCGGAGGGCGGGCCGGCAAACGGGGCCGTCGCCGACACGGTCGTGCAGGAGATCGATCTCGGTACGGGTCTCGTGCGTTACGAGTGGCACAGCCTGGACCACGTGCCCCTGAGCGCCTCATACATGCCGGCGGTGCCCGGCAGCCCGTCATCGCCCTGGGACTACTTTCACATCAACCGAATCGATCCGCAGCCCAACGGGGATCTGCTCGTCGACTCGCGCAACACCTGGGCGGCCTATGAGGTGGACGGCGCGAGCGGGCAGATCCTGTGGCAACTCGGCGGCAAGCAGTCGAGTATCGCGCTCGGTCCGGGCGCCGCGCCCGCATGGCAGCATGACGCGGAAATCCAGCCGAACGGCACGATCACGATCTTCGACAACGGGGCGACGCCGAAGGTCCATCCTCAGTCACGGGCGATCGTCCTGCAGCTGAACCTCCAGGAAATGTCCGCGAGCCTGCTCTCCACCTTCATCCATCCGAACCCTGCGCTGGTCGTCCCGAGCCAGGGCGACATGCAGGCCCTCCCCAGCGGCGACTGGTTCGTCGGCTGGGGGCAGGAACCATATTTCAGTGAATTCAGCTCCTCCGGCCATCTGCTGTTCGACGCCCACCTGCCTCCGAGCTACCAGACCTACACGGCGCTGCGTTTCCCGTGGAACGGGTCGCCGCTGCAGCCCCCGTCGATCGCGGTCCGTCCAGCAAGGGCCGGTGCGGTCCTCATCTACCTGAGCTGGAACGGCGCGACCGCCGTCTCACGCTGGCGTGTCCTTGGCGGTTCGAGCACCCGCGGTCTGAGGACCATCGGGACGTCCTCCCGCAGGGGATTCGAGACCTCGCTGACGCTGGTCGCTCCCCCGCGCTACCTGGAGGCACAGGCACTCAGCGCAGCCGGGCGCGTGCTTGCCCACACGTCGCTGGCACGCGGCTGATCCGCTCCCCCGAGCGGACGGCTGGAGAACGAAGATGGGGCCGCGCCGAGCGCGGCCCCATCTTGTCAGGCGTTGCGTGTGGCTCAGCCCTACGCGGGTGTCGGGGCAGCGGCTCCCGAGCCGTCCGCACGGTCGTGCGACTGGAGCTTGGCCAGTGCCGAATCGCGGTTGCGCAGCGCACCACCGAGCGCGAGGATTCCGAAACCGACGCCGCTCAGCAGGAGCGCCACACCGACGACGATCCCGAACAGTGCGATCTGGCTCGCCATGTAGCTCGTGTTGAGTGCGGTTGAGAGCGCCGTCTCCTGGATCCACACTTCGCGGGCCGGGTTGTCGATGGGCTTGCCACCCTGTTTCAGCGCGAGCGCTTCCACATTCGTGCCCTTACCGTCCGCGGTCTCATAGCGCGGCATCTGCGAGTACAGCTGTCCGCCGGTCGCCTCGAGAGCGTGAATTTTCATGTACTGCGCGAAGCAGCGCGCGCTGGTGCCGTCTTCCACCGGCTTGTTGGCGGCTGTGCAGGTCGGGATCGTCAGGGTCGATACGTCCAGCCCGGACTTCGCCGCCTCGGCCTTGATGCCCGCCGGGGTCATGTCGGGCGTGCCGACGATCTTCTGTTCCTTGAGGTTGCTGCTCACGGTGCTTTTCCCGTTGGCACCGATCACGATCGCGCCGATACCGAACGCGATCAGGACGACCGCCGCCACCATTCCGCCTATCTCCAGTGCTTTTCTCATTTTGGCCGCCTCCATGAATCGGGTCTCATCGATATCGATGATGGGGCAAGTGTGCGCCGGACGGGGCTTTCAGCCATCGTGCCTAGCTACTCGCAGATACCGGTAGAAACGCGCAGCAGCAGGGCGGCTTGATACGACAGGAGACGCTGGGCCGGTCACGCGCGCGTGCGCCCGCGAGGTCGGCATCTGCCCCACATCTGCTTGGAACTCGCTGCAGTCGCGGGTGGCGCCTGCAGATGCATGAGGGTCGCGATGGGCGCGGGCGGGCTAAGTAGTTATCCGGGAGCGGAAGGGCGGATGCCTCAGGCCGTCCTTGCGACGATCTCGGCCATCAGCTCGCGAGGGTCCCGGTTGGCGTCGTAGACCATTTGCTGCCGGGCCGCTCCGTTGCCGCCGCGCAGCAGGTCACCGATCCCTTCAAGCTCGATGTCGCAGCCGAGCTCGCGTGCGTGCGGACCGAGCACACCGAGCAGGTCCACCGTGAGGTCCCGCACCGGGCGACGGCGGCCTGCGGCGAAGTCGAAGAGCTCTGCGTCGAGTCCGTGGCGGGCCGCCAGCCAGCGGTTCTCGTCGAGCACCTCCCACGGCGCCTCGGGGGTCTCAACGCCCTCCTGGGCGCGCTCGGTGAGGTGCTTGACGAGCGAGACGACGAGCGCCGCCAGCGCAACGGTGTGCTCCACGCGCGTCTGGCAGTCCATCGCCCTGACCTCGATCGTGCCCAGGCGGGGATGGGGGCGCACGTCATACCAGAGGTAGGTGTAGTCCTCGATCATCCCGCAGTCGACCATCCTCTGGACACGCGACTCGTAGTCCTGCCAGCCGTGGAAGTGGGGAGGGAGACCGACACGGGGAAAGGCCCTGAAGATCGGGACGCGGCTGGACATCAGGCCCGTGGGAGCCCCCCGCCACAGCGGCGAGTTCGCCGAAAGCGCGATCAGCAACGGAATATGGGGACGCAGTCCATTTGCGACGCTGATCGTCTCCTCGCGGTCGGCCATCCCGACGTGGACGTGCATTCCGAACACCAGCTCCTGGCGCGCGACGAAGCCGAGGTAGCGGATCAGCCCCCTGTAGCGGTCCGCCGCGACGACCCGCTGGTCCTCCCAGCGTGCGAACGGGTGGGTTCCGCCGGCCCCGATCGCCATATCCGAGACGCGGGCGCGGCCACTGGCGAATGAACGCAGCTGCACAAGCTCGCTCGCGGCAGCCGCGATATCCGAGCATGGGGAGGTGGCGATCTCAAGGACCGACTCGAGCAGCTCGGGCTGGACGGTGCCGCAGGGCGGCTGCTCTCCCAGGATTGTGTCGATCGCGCTCACAAGGTCAAACGTTGAGGAGTCGACGATCATCAGCTCCTCCTCGACCCCCACGGTGTACCGCGGGCCCTGGAAGTGCTGGTCCATACCCGCACCCTACCCACCGCCGAGCGATTCGAGCGGCGCCCCGCGCGCGCCCCGCCGGCGCATACGTGATCCAGGAGCAGCTCCGGCATGCTGCTCGGCCACTCGCGGAGATGTACCGCCGATCTGGGCTCAGCGGCGCCAGCGAGATCGCAACACTGACCCGTTAACCGCATTGCTAACCTTCTCGGGTCTTGGCTGGGCAGCCAAGTTCTTCGTCGTAGACACTCACAGGGGGCGCAATGCGAAGGATTGCGGTAATCGCGGTACTAACTTTCGGCCTCACGGCGACATCGGCATCGGCGCAGATGAAGCGATGGGGCTCGTACTTCGGAGCGGGTGAAGCGCTTCAGCAGCGCAGCCCGGAAGCCGTGACCGGCTTCGACTCAGGCGTCACACAGATCGCCGCCGGTAACGCCAGCACCTATGCCCTGAAGGGCGGTCGCGTCTGGGCATTCGGCGACGGCGAAGCCGGCGAGCTCGGCAACGGGCTCGACGAAAGCAGCATCATGCCCGTCGAAGTCGCCCTGCCCAGCGGCACCTACAAGGCGATCGGCGAGGCGAAGGACTCCGGCTTCGCGATCAGCTCCTCCGGCCAGGGCTACTCTTGGGGCGCCATGAACGCAAACGCCCTGTGCACCGGCCCAAAGAACGGCAGCGTGGAACAGCCTCCCACCGCTGTGCCCGGCATGACCGAAGCAGTCGAAGTCCGCGGCGGCGGCGAACACGTCATCTGGCTGTTGCGAGACGGCACCGTCAAGACGTGCGGGACGAACGCCTGGGGACAGCTGGGGCTCGGCGCGGAAGCCGGCGCCGCGCGGACACCCGTCCGCGTCCCAGGACTCACCGGCATCGTTGAAATCTCCGCCGGAAACAGGTTCTCGGCCGCACGCAACGCGTCCGGGGAAGTCTTCATGTGGGGCGAAAACGAAGCCGGCGAGATCGGTCAGGGCGGGACCTCGCAGAGCGTTCCAACCCCGGTGAAGGTGAATCTTCCCGAACCGGTGGTCCAGATCTCGCTCGGGGGCGACTACTCCGACAACGGCCACGTGCTCGCGCTCACCCGCAGCGGCGTCGTGTACGGGTGGGGCAACGACAGGGCCGGACAGCTCGCAGATGGATCCAAGCCCAACAAGACCAGGCCGATCGCGCTGCCGCTCGGCATCGCGTTCAAGTCGGTCGCGGCATCCGGCCTCTACAGTCTCGGGCTCACAAGCTCCGGGGAGGTCTTTGCCTGGGGCTCCGACCTGAACGGCGGCATGGGCACCGGCACATCACGCGAAGAACCTGTTCTCGTCGACTCTGGCGCCAGCATGATCTCCGCGACCGCGACGAACTCCGCCGACTACTAGCCGCGGGCGCAGTCGCAGTACGTCACGAACGCATCGAGGTCCTCGGCGGCACCGGGGACCTCGATGAGCGGTCGTGCATCTCGTTCGCTTCGAGGCAGCGAACGTGGTGCGGGCCCAGGCTCCCTCGGGCCTGTGCCGCGGCTCCTGGTGCGCACCGCTAAATCGAGCGGCACTCACGGGACGCCGCGTCCAAGTTTGCGGCGATCGACGCCACGTCAGTCTCGCACGGGACGCGCTCGCCGCTAGGGCGTGACGAGGTAGTGAGCGTCGAAGACGGTGATGCTCGCTGCGGGGTCCGCTCCGTCGGCGGCGATCTCGCTCAGCGCCGGCCTCAACCGGTCCGCCTCATAGCGCTGGGCGTGGTCCGCCGTCGCCCAGACCTCGATGATCTGAAAGACGCCCTCCGCCTCACCGGCGGCGTGCATCATCAGCCCGAGGGGATGGTTGGCGCCTATGCGGACCCGGTTCTCCAGCTCGTCGTATCGAGCTCGGTCGAGCCACGGCAGGCGCGTGATCTTCACAACCGGCACAGAGAGCCTCCCTCTCCTAGAGCTTGCACCCTGACCCTACCCGCGACATATAAGAGATGCTTATGAACCTTGAGCCTGCGGCGAGGGCTCCAGGTGACCGACCACGACGCCCCGCGCGAGTACGCTCGCCGTGTACCCCGACGAAAGGACACGCGATGGCCATCGGACTCAGGATCAAGTTCCCCGGTGGGACCCAGGCCCAGTACCTCGCGGTGCATGACCACACCGACATCGAGAGCAGGCCGCCGGACGGGCTGATCTTCCATTCCTCCGGCCCGATCGACGGCGGCTGGGGGATCCTGGACTTCTGGCACAACCGCAACGCATTCGACCAGTTCGCCGAGCACCGGCTGATGCCGGCCGTGGCCGCGCTGGGCGACAGCGCACTATCGGGACCGCCCGAGATACGCGAGTTCCCGGTCCACAACTACACGGCTCCGAGGATCTAGGGGGACCGCCGGCCTCCGGACCGTTCGCGCAGCACTGTTCAGAGCGGATCTGTGCGGATATGTTGGCTGCGCGGCCAGAATGCCGCGCATCACGGGGTGACGCACACCACCCCGTCCGAGGGACGGGCGACCCAGGGGTTGACTTTCTCATCCTCCAGGCCTCTGGGTCGCCCGGCATTTCGCTCACCGGCGACTGCTGCTCCATCGGGCCTCCCCGGCGCGTGGCTAAGCTTGCAGCGTGGAAGCCGAGACGGTCAAAGCCATCCAGGCGAAGCTGCAAGGCATCTGCGGGCACGAGACGTGCCTGGGCCGCGACGCGATGCTCGAAGCGGTCCGCTGGGTCATCGACGAGCCCACAGGCTGGATCGTCGAGAAGGAGGATGACCGCCTGAGGCTTCACGCGATCCTCGGTCACACGGTTCATCTACTCACCGCCGACTGTGCACCGCCGGCGGACCCGAAACTCGAAGCCCAGGAGTCTGCGGCCTGCGAGTACGTGGTGCTCGAACCTCTCACGGGCGGCGAGTATGTCCGCAGCACGGTGGAGGTTCTCGCAGGCGGACCAGACGGAGCTCCGCCCTCGGCGTACGCGGAATGGGCGTTTGAACTCAGCCAGCCGATCTCCCTTCGCTACAAGATCGGCGCGGACGCCGCGACGCACGACTTTGCGCTCGCCCTGCTCGCCGCGATCGTCGCCGCACGCGGCTCGGCCGAGCACCGCTGAGAGCCTGCACCCCGCACCCCGGATGAAGAACCCCGGGCGCCCTGACCCGGGGTCCCTCAAACCCGACCGCCCGTCTCCTAGCCCGCCTGGAGGGTTTCGGGAGACTTGACCGTGAATTCGGTCGTGTAGGTCGTGTACGGCGCCGATGTCAGGCTCGCTTCGATGAGGCTGCTGCCGCTCGCGCACGAGACATTGCCGTACAGCACGACGAACGCGTTGCCGCTGTTGTCGAGCTGGAGCTCCTGCGATTCCCCTTCCCCGAGCCCGTTCGCGTCCGGTCCCTGCCAGAACAGGTGCGGCGTGATTCCGCACCGCGCGTACAGCTGTTCGGCGGTGACATCGACGTACTTCTCAGCGTAGACGGACGGGAACTCGACCTCGACGATCGTCGCCACGCTGCTCGTGATGTCGTCCTCCACCTGGCTGCTCGGCAGCGCCTGAACGCCCGGCGTCGTCGCATGGGGTGGGAGCACGATGAACGAGGTCGTGAAGGTTTCATACGGCGCCTCTTCGAGATGGGCGGAGATCAGGCTTTCACCGCTCGCGCAACTGGGGCCGCCGAACACGGCGACGGTCGCGTTACCGGCGTCATCGAGCTGCACGCCGCTGATGCTGGAACCCTCCGCTGCGGGTTCGATGCCGTAGGCCACTTCCCATTTCAGCCGGCCCTGGCAGCGGCTGCTGAGCTCTGCGGCACTCAGTTTCACGTGCTGCTCCGCGAACACCGACTGGCAATGGACTTCGATGATGTCGGCGACGCTACCCGCGTCTTTGAACTCGCCCTGGTCGACGAATGAGGGCAACGAGACGATCGTGCAGATGGGCGCTTCTTCTCCCGCCGCCTTCTTCTTCGCGCTCTTGTGGGCGAGCGCCGTTCCGCTGAACGCAAACGCGCTGACCAACAAAGCCATTAGACCTGCCAGAAGACTACGCCGCACCATGACCGCCTCCAATCGATAACCGCTCATCCTTGCGGAAGACCCGCCGTGGATCGAGACTACGTCTCGCCGCTCGGCATGACAACGACCTCGATGGGTAGTGTCGGCACCGGCCAACCGGGTGGGGCGATCCCACCCGGCCACGTTCTCGCGTCAGCCCTGGGCGCCGCAGACCTTGAACCCGTAGCCCACGGCGAGATCATGAGCGAGTACCGCTGCGCGCTCGATGTCCTGTTCGGCGGTCTGGCGGGCTTCGGCTTCTGTCGCTGTTGCGACGTTCATCTCGTCGGTTGCAACAGCGCCCTCCGCCGCGAGCCACCTGCTGACCGTCGCCTCTTCGCCCGAGGGCACCGGAAGGGCGCGGAGATCCCCGACCGAGGCGCGCTCCGCCGCGGCTGCTTCACGCAGCACGCCGGGTGCGCTCGCGGCAGTTGCGGCCCTCAGCTTCTGGTTCAGAGTGGAGATCGACGTGTTCTCGGCACTGCAGATCCTGTCGGCAGCTGCAATCAGCTGCGCCTTCGGGGTGCCCGGTGCAGCGGTGGTCGAGGTGCTCGTCGTGCCGCCGCACCCCGCGACGCTCACACCAGCCAGAAGAAGAAGCAGCCCACGTTTCATAGCCGCCGACCGTAGCAGCCGGCGATCCGGCGCTTGCCGGAGCAATCCCGACGCTACTTGGCGGAGGGAGGATCGTCCGCGTGCTCGGCGTAGCAGTCGTGATGGTAGAGCTCGCCAAGCGGTTCGGGACCCTCTTTGACGCGCGAGGTTGTGCGCGGTACGCCTTCGGTGACGATCACCATCGGCTCGTATGCCCCGATCGCCCTCCCGCAGTACCGACAGTCGTAAGCCTCGATTTCTCGAGCGTAGGTGCCGTGCGGCGCCGAACTATCGGGGAGCGCCCGAGGTCGCCGCAGCGACAACTACTGCCAGCGATCGCCGGCACTGAGAGTTCGTGTCACGACCTATGGGCGAAAGCCCCACTGCAAAGCCAACGATCGGGACGCGCCCGGCAAGATTCGAACTTGCGAGCTCTCGCCCCGGAGACCCCACAGAAACAGCAGCCTGGCGGGCTGGTTCCCTGGTGTTCGCGGGGGATTTCTGACCGTACGGCGTCCGGGTGTAGCGGCCGATATTGGGGAGGGTTCAGGCCCGTTTCGGGGGGTTCTGGCCGACCATTGGCCAAAACGCCCTGGCTGCCACGTCGCCGGGCGTTTCTTGACTAGTATCGAGCTCGATGGCTGACGTGGATCTGGCTGCTCTCGCCGCCGAGGCGTTCATCTACGGTTTCCCGCTGAGGTTCGACCTCGAAGAGGTTGAACGGTTCAGCCGCGACGGGATGGGAGATCTTGCAGCCGCCCCATTCAACGAGTTCAGCCACGCGAGCCAGCTCGCCGGTCCCGACGACACGTTCGTCTCGATCAACAACGACACCGTCTACTCGATTGCTCAGATCGACGTCAGCGGAGGGCCGGTCCAGCTCGACGTCCCTGATACGGCGGGCCGCTATTACGTCCTGCAGTTCGTGGATGCATGGACCAATAACTTCGCCTACGTTGGTCACCGGGCGACCGGGACTGAGGCCGGTTCCTATCTCCTAGTCGCGTCGGACTGGAGCGGGTTCCCGCCCACTGGAGCGACCGTCATCCGGTTCCCCACGACCGTGGCGACCATCGTGGGGCGCTGGGCCGTTGACGGCGAGGACGACCTCCCCGCAGTCTCGGAGCTGCAATCCCAGTTGAAGCTCACGCCGACAAGCATCGATGGTCTCGGACTTCCGCAGCCCGACTCGGCGGCGAGCGGGGATCTTCTCCCGTTCGAGCAGATCAGGGTTTGGATGCAGGCGTTTCCACCCGCCCAACGGGATCTCGACTATCAGCGGCGGTTCGCCCCCCTCGGTCTACTCGACACCGAATCACCGTTTGTCGATCCAGACCCAGATCTCGCCGCCGCCCTGACCGCGGGCCTTGCAGCAGGCAAGGAAAAGATGGAGTACGCGATGACCCATGGCGCGAGCCCCAAAGCCAACGGCTGGACGCTGACCTTCCACGTCTTCGACTACAACCTCGACTTCTACGAGGTGGGGGCGCTCGATGACCCCCGATGGAAGATCACAGACCCAAACGTCCGCTACATCGAGCGGGCTCTCAGCGCGCAGGCCGGACTATGGGGAAACCACGGGTACGAGGCCGCCTACGTGATGGCCTATGAGGACGGCGACGGCGAACCGCTCGACGGGGCGAACTGCTACCAGCTCCGCTTCGCGCAAACGCCGCCCGTCGGCGCGTTCTGGTCGGTGACGATGTACGACACTCCGAACTTCTATCTGGTTGCGAACCCGATTAACCGCTACTCGATTGGCGACCGCACCCAAAGGCTCCACTACGCCGAGGACGGTTCACTCACGATCGTGATTCAGCATGACGAACCAGCCGGCGCCGAGGAACGTGCAAACTGGCTCCCGGCGCCCGCCGGGAAGTTCAGGCCGCTTCTGCGCATGTATGAGCCACATGACGCTGTGTTCGACGGGACCTACGAACTTCCGCCGATTACCCAGTCGATCTAGAAACCGTTGTTTTGAAGGCGGTTTAGGGACGCGCCCGGCAAGATTCGAACTTGCGACCTCTCGCTCCGGAGGCGAGCGCTCTATCCACTGAGCTACGGGCGCAGACGGAGCCGCACGGCCGGCGTCCACGGCCTCGGAGCTTATCGCCGCGCGACGCGGTGCCCGTCCAGGTTCTCACACCGGCGCTACCGTAGCCCGATGGATCTCTCGGTCTTCTTCCTCGGAACGGCTGGTTCGGTGCCCAGCGCACGGCGCGGCCTGCCTGCGGTCCTTGTCCGCCGCGGCGGTGAGCGGCTGCTCTTCGACTGCGGGGAAGGCACACAGCGACAGCTGCTCCGCTCGGTCGGCCTGGTCGACCTCGAGAGCGTTTTCATCACCCATTTCCACGCCGACCACTGGCTTGGACTACCGGGCATGCTGAAGTCCTTCGCGCTTCGCGAGCGCACCGAGCCGCTCGACGTGTACGGGCCACCGGGACTCGAGGATCTCATGGGCGTCATGCGCGTGGTCTACGGCCGTCTGCCGTACGAGCTCGGCATCGTCGAGCTCGAGCCCGACGAGACCGTGGACTTCGGTGACTACGTGGTCGCGGCCGTGCCGGCGCGCCACAGGAGCTCGGCTTACGGATACGCGATCCTCGAGGACCCACGCCCTGGCCACCTTGACGCCCGCGTGGCCCAGGAGCTGGGGGTGACCCCGGGCCCGGACTTCGGGCGACTGCAGCGGGGGGAGAGCGTCAACGGCGTGAGCCCTGATCAGGTGATGGGCCCAGAGCGCAAGGGCCGCAAGGTCGTGATCTCAGGGGACAGCGCGCCGTGCGACGCGATCGCGATCGCGTCCGACCACGCGGACCTGCTCGTGCACGAGGCCACGTTCGCGGAGGAGGAGCGAGAGCGCGCCGGCCAGACAGCCCACAGCACAGCCCGCCAGGCCGCGGAACTCGCACGTGAGGCGTGCGTGCGCATGCTCGCGATCACGCACGTCTCCAGCAGATACGTGGGCGGCGAGCTACGCGAGCAGGCCCGCGAGATATTCCCGGCGACCGAGGCGCCCCGAGACTTCGACACCATCGCGGTCCCGTTCCCGGAGCGGGGCGGACCGGTGCTCGAGCGCTGGTCCGACCGCCAGGCGCGCGAGCGCAACCAGACACAGGAGCAGCCGGCCCGCTCGCAGGCCATCCCGGCGTCCTGATAGATTCACCGGGATCCTTTAATCCGGTCCCGAGAGGCCAGGAAGGAAGAGTCGGACAATGGCTGAGAAGGTGGTCCTCCACGAGGAGGAGATAGAGCGTGCGCTGACACGCATCGCGCACGAGATCATCGAGCGCAACTCCACCGCTCCGGCTCCGGCACTCGTCGGCATCCACCGGCGCGGCGCGATTCTGGCCCGTCGCCTGCACGGGATGCTCGAGGACCTGCTCGGCGCACAGGTTGCCCTCGGCGATCTGGACATCGGCTTCTACCGCGACGATCTGGCGGGCAGGCCCGACGCCCCGGTTCTGCACGCCTCCCACATCGACTTCGACATCACCGGCCTGACGGTCGTGATCGTTGACGACGTGCTGTTCACGGGCAGGACCGTGCGGGCGGCGATCGAGGCGCTGTTCGACTATGGGCGGCCGGAGCGGGTGCAGCTCGCCGTGCTCGTCGACCGCGGACACCGTGAGCTTCCGATCCGTCCGGACTACGTTGGCAAGAACCTGCCGACATCCCGCTCGGAGCACGTGCGCGTGCGACTGTCAGAGCTTGACGGTGTCGAGGAGGTCGCGATCGGTGAGCGATCGACCGTGGAGGCCGGCACATGAGGCACCTCCTGTCGATAGAGGACCTCGACCGCGGCTCGATCGAGCGCATCGTCGCCCAGGCCGAGCGCTTCGCTGAGGTGTCCGACCGTGAGATCAAGAAGGTTCCCGCGCTGCGGGGCAGGATGGTGCTGAACCTCTTCTATGAGGCGTCCACGAGGACCCGCAGCTCCTTCGAGCTCGCGGCCAAGCGCCTGTCCGCCGACGTCGTGAACTTCGCGGCGAGCGGATCGAGCGTCGAGAAGGGCGAGTCGCTGAAGGACACCGTCCTCACCCTGAGCGCCCACAAGCCTGATGCGATAGTCCTGCGCACCCCGTGGGCCGGTGCGTCGGAGCTCGTCGCAGGCTGGTGCTCGGCGGCGATCGTCAACGCCGGCGACGGCAAGCACGAGCACCCCACGCAGGCGCTGCTCGATGTCTACACGCTGCATCAGCGGCTGGGAAAGATCGACGGTGCGTCGATTTGGATCGTCGGCGACGTCGCGCATTCGCGTGTGGCGCGCTCGAACATCCTGGCGTTCAGGCGCATGGGTGCATCGGTCACGGTCGCAGGGCCGCCCACCCTGATACCGCGCGGCATCGAGTCCCTCGGGTGCGACGTCCGCTACACGCTGGAGGAGCTTGCGAGCGCCGACATCGTCTACGCCCTCCGCATGCAGCGCGAGCGCATGAGCGAGCCCTGGGTTCCATCGCTGCGCGAGTACGCGTCCTGGTACCAGATCAACGGTCGCCGGCTCCGGCCCGGTCAGGTGCTGATGCACCCTGGACCCGTGAACCGGGGCGTAGAGCTCTCCGGCGAGGTCGTCGACTCGCCCCAGGCTGTGATCACGGCCCAGGTGGAGGCAGGGGTCGTCGTGCGCATGGCGGTCCTCTATGAGCTGCTCGCAGGCGGCGGCGGCGCGGATGCTCGCGCGCTGCGCGCAGCACCCGAGCCGGTCCGCATGAGCGGCGACGCGGTGAGCGGGAGCCGGGCCGCATGAGGCAGGTCGACCCTCTGGTCTGCGCACCGCGGCAGGCAAGCACGCTGCTTGTGCGCGAGGTGCGCGTCCTTGACCCGCGTGCGCATATCGACGGTGCCCACGATGTCCTCATCCGGGACGGCTTCATCGCCGAGATCGCGCCCGCCGGCACGCTGCCCGAACGGGATGATCAGGAGACGATCACGGGGAGGGGCGGCCTGTGCGTGATGCCCGCGTTCTTCGACCCCCATGTGCATCTGCGCACCCCCGGCCAGGAGCATAAGGAGGACCTCGACTCCGGGACCCGCGCCGCAGCCGCCGGTGGCTTCGCGGGAGTGATCGCGATGCCCAACACCGACCCGGTTCTCGATTCAGCGCCGCTGCTGCGGTCGCTGCGCGACTCCGCGGCACGCGAGGCTCGAGTTCCCGTCGGCTTCCTGCCCGCGGTCACACGAGGGCTTCAGGGCGAGCAGCTGACCGAGATGGCCGAGCTGCGCCAGGAGGGTGCACTCGGATTCACCGACGACGGCAGGCCGGTGCAGAGCGCGGGGATGCTCCGCAAGGCCCTGCAGTACCAGCGCCTTTGCGGCGGGGTCATCTCCCTTCACGAGGAGGACCGGACGCTCTCGCGTGGCGGTTCGATGCACGAGGGCGTCGTGAGCGCGTCACTCGGGATAACGGGAATCCCCACCATCGCCGAGTCGACGATGGTGGCACGCGACGCAGCCATCGCGGGATATGAGGACGCACGCGTGCACTTCCAGCACCTGAGCTGTGCAGCGTCGGTGCCCGCGATCGAGCATGCCAAGAGCGCCGGCTGGCGGGTGAGCTGCGAGGTGAGTCCCCACCACCTGCTGCTCACGGACGAGGAGGTGCGCTCGATGGACACCCGCATGAAGATGTATCCGCCGCTCGCCGGCGAGCCCGATCGCCTGGCTCTCATCGACGGCCTGCGCTCCGGGACGATCGACTGCATCGCAACTGACCATGCCCCGCACGCGCGGGATGAGAAGGAGGTCCCATTCGAGCAGGCCCCGATGGGAACGACCGGCCTTGAGACTTCGTTCGCCGCGCTGCACACGGGCCTGGTGCTGACGGGTGTCCTTGACCTCGGTGTGCTCGTGCACAGGCTCACCGAGGGGGCGGCCTTGTTCGGGCTCGAGCCCGCGATGATCGCCACCGGGCGGCAGGCCGACCTCGTGCTCGTCGACCTCGACGAATCCTGGGTCGCCGGTGAGCACGGCTGGGAGAGCCGCTCGGAGAACTGCTGCTTCGCGGGCAGGACGCTGCAGGGGCGGGTGCTGCTGACCGTTGCCGCCGGGGGCGTGGCGCACCGCGACCCTTCGCTCACACCGGCGGAGACACCGTGAGCCTGCTCGCACGCGACCGCACCGCGCTGGTGGTGATCGACATCCAGGAGGGCTTTCGACCGTATGACTGCTTTGAGCCGGTGGCCGCCGCCTCAGCCAAGCTGCTCGAGGCCGCGCGCATCCTGGATGTCCCGGCGATCGTCAGCGAGCAGTACCCGCGCGGTCTCGGCGCCACAGCAGCGGAGGTGGGCCTGCAGGGAGAGCACACGATCGAGAAGACCGTCTTTTCGGCGGCACGCGCCGACGGGTTCGCCCTGCATGGACGGGGGCAGGCGATCGTGTGCGGCATCGAGGCGCACGTCTGCGTCAGCCAGACCGTGCACGACCTGCTCGACAGGGGTGTGCAGGTCCACGTGCCGGCGGACGCCGTCGGCTCCCGCCACGCCCTGGACTACGAGCGGGCTCTCGAGCGGATGGGCGCGGCGGGGGCGGTCATCACCACCGTCGAGGCCGCGCTGTTCGAGCTCCTCGAGCGCGCCGGCACCCCCGAGTTCAAACCGATCCAGAAGCTGATCATCTGAACATGGGACGCGCAGGCGCATACGTCATGCTCGAGGACGGGGCGCGCTTTGACGGCGAGGCCGCGGGCGCCGACGGCCACGCCGTCGGCGAGGTGGTCTTCACCACCGGGATGTCCGGGTATCAGGAGTCGATGACCGACCCGTCGTTCGCGGGCCAGCTGATCGCGTTCACCTACCCGCACATCGGCAACTACGGGGTGAGCTCGCAGGCGATGGAGTCAGACCGCGTGTGGGCGCGTGCCGCGATCATGCGCGAGGCCTGCGGAGCGGAGGATGCACCGAGCTCTGAGGGCGGCTGGCTGCAGTGGCTGCAGGATTGCGGCGTGCAAGCGATCACCGGCGTGGACACCCGTGCCCTGGTGATGCACATACGCGAGGCGGGCGCCATGCGGGGCGGCGTCTTCCCCGGCTCGATGTCGGAGTCCACGGCACGCGAGCTGATCGACGCCGAGCCGCCGATGGCCGGCCAGGACCTCGCACGCCTGGTCACGCCCGAACGCGCCAGCAGTCACGGCGAGGGATCCGGGCCGCGGATAGCCGTGCTCGACACGGGAATCAAGACCTCGATGGTGCGCGAGCTGCTGGACCGCGGTGCGCGCGTGTCGCTGCACCCCTGCACCAGCACCGCCGAGGAACTGCTGGCGCAGGACCCCGACGCGGTCTTCCTCTCCAATGGGCCGGGCGACCCCGCGGCACTCGACTACATCGTCCAGACGGTTCGCTCGCTCGTCGGCCGAAAGCCCGTATGGGGGATCTGCCTCGGTCACCAGCTGCTCTGCCGGGCGGTGGGCCTGCAGACGTTCAAGCTTCCCTTCGGCCACCACGGCGCGAACCATCCTGTGCGCGACCTGCAGACCGGGCGCGTTGAGATCACCTCCCAGAACCACGGATTCGCTGCACTCGGGCCGTCCGGGGCCCGCACGATCGACAGCGACGAGGCGGTGCGGTGGGAGACGGACTTCGGCGCGGCGGCACTGTCGCACGTGAACCTCTACGACAGGACGGTCGAGGGGCTCGAGCTCCTCGACGTGCCGGGCGGAACAGTCCAGTACCACCCCGAGGCGGGACCCGGACCGCACGACAGCCTCTACCTCTTCGACCGATTCCTGGAGCGCATTGCCGCGGCGTAACGACATCCAGAAGATCCTGATCCTCGGATCCGGCCCGATCGTGATCGGGCAGGCAGCGGAGTTCGACTACTCGGGGGTGCAGGCGTGCAAGGTCCTGCGCGAGGAGGGCTATGAGGTCGTGCTCGTCAACTCCAACCCGGCGACGATCATGACCGACCCGGAGTTCGCGGACGCCACGTACATCGAGCCTCTCCTGCCGGGCCCTGTCGCACAGGTGATCGAGCGCGAGCGCCCGGACGCGCTGCTCGGGACGCTCGGCGGGCAGACGGCGCTGAACCTCGCCAAGACACTTCACGACGACGGCACGCTGGAGCGCTTCGGAGTGGAGCTGATCGGCGCCAACTACGACGCGATCGCCTGCGCGGAGGACCGCGAGCTGTTCAGGGCCGCGATGGACGAGGCGGGACTGCGGATGCCCCGCAGCGTGATAGCGACGGACGTCGAGCATGCGATGTCGGCCCTTCCGGATCTCGGCCTGCCGTGCATCGTGCGCCCCGCATACACGCTCGGGGGCCGCGGGGGCGGAATCGCCCGCACCGAGCAGGAGTTCGCCGCGATAGTCGCCCAGGGCCTCGAGGCATCGCCGATCGGGCAGGTCCTGCTCGACGAGTCGGTGATCGGCTGGGGCGAGTTCGAGCTCGAGGTGATGCGCGACGCAGCCGACAACGTCGTGATCGTCTGCTCGATCGAGAACGTCGACCCGATGGGGGTGCACACCGGTGACTCCGTCACGGTCGCCCCCCAGCAGACGCTCACCGACAGCCTCTACCAGCGTCTGCGCGACCAGGCGATCACGGTGATCCGTGCGGTGGGCGTCGAGACGGGTGGCTCGAACGTGCAGTTCGCGGTCAACGCGGAGACCGAGGAGATCCTCGTGATCGAGATGAACCCGCGTGTGTCGCGCTCATCCGCGCTGGCGTCGAAGGCGACCGGGTTCCCGATCGCGAAGATCGCGGCGCGCCTGGCGGTGGGCTACCGCCTTGACGAGATCGACAACGACATCACCGGTGTCACGCCCGCGTGCTTCGAGCCCACGATCGATTACGTGGTCGTCAAGTGGCCGAGGTTCGCGTTCGAGAAGTTCCCCGGCGCCGACCCGACGCTCTCGACGCACATGAAGTCCGTCGGCGAGGTGATGGCGATCGGCAGGACCTTCCAGCAGGCGTTCGGCAAGGCACTGCGTTCGCGCGAGCTCGACAAGCCGCCGGAGCTATCCGGATCAGGCGAGCAAGAGCTGCTCGAGCGGCTCTCCCGGCCCGGCGCCGACCGCTTTGAGATCGTCCTCGAGCTGCTGCGGCGAGGAACGAGCGTGCACCAGGTTCACGCGGTCACGAAGATCGACCTGTGGTTCCTGCGCGAGATGCTGGTGCTGGCCGCGGACCCCGAGGCCCCGTTCTCCGGGGAGCGCTCGTTCCGCTCCGTGGACACATGCGCCGCGGAGTTCCCGGCACGCACCCCTTACTACTACTCCGGCTGGGAGCGCAGGGCCGCCGGCGAGGTGCGCCGCGGAGAGCGCGAGTCCGTCGTGATCCTCGGCTCCGGCCCCAACCGGATCGGCCAGGGCATCGAGTTCGACTACTGCTGCGTGCACGCCGCGATGACGGTCCGGGACTCCGGCCGCGACGCCGTGATGATCAACTGCAACCCGGAGACGGTCTCCACCGACTACGACACCTCCGACAGGCTCTACTTCGAGCCGCTCACGCTCGAGGACGTCCTGGCGGTCGTCGAGGTCGAGAAGGGCGAGAACGGCGACTCCCTGGCGGGGGTCATCGTCCAGTTCGGCGGCCAGACGCCGCTCAAGCTCGCAGCGGGACTTGAGGCTGCGGGCGTGCCGCTGCTCGGGACCAGCGTCCAGGCGATCGACCTCGCCGAGGACCGCGGGCGCTTCGGAGCCCTGCTGGAGCGGCTCGGCTACAAGGCACCGCCGTATGGCACCGCGCGATCGGTCGAGCAGGCGCTCGCGTGCGCCGAGACCGTCGGTTTCCCGCTGCTGGTGCGCCCGTCATACGTACTGGGTGGCCGCGCGATGGAGATCGTCTACTCGGCGGACGGACTCGCCGACTACCTCCGGCGCGAGGCGGGGGAGGGAGGCGACATCTACCTCGACAGGTTCCTCGAGAACGCGACCGAGGTGGACGTCGACGCACTGTGCGACGGCCGGGAGGTGTGGATCGGCGGGATCATGCAGCACGTCGAGGAGGCGGGCGTGCATTCCGGCGACAGCGCGTGCGTGCTCCCGCCCCATTCGCTGGGCGAGGAGATGCTCGACCAGATCCGGGAGGCGACGCGCGAGATCGCCCTCGCGATCGGCGTCGTCGGACTGCTGAACGTCCAATATGCCGTCCACGCGGGCGACCTCTACGTGATCGAGGCGAACCCGCGGGCCTCAAGGACCGTTCCGTTCGTCTCAAAGGCCGTGGGCCTACCGCTCGCGAAGCTCGCCTGCAGACTGATGCTCGGCGAGCACATAGCGGACCTCGATCTCCCGCGCGGTCGTGAAGGCATCGGCTTCGGAGACCACGTGTCCGTCAAGGAGGCCGTGCTGCCGTTCGACCGTTTCGACGGTTCGGACGCGGTCCTCGGGCCCGAGATGCGCTCCACCGGCGAGGTCATGGGCATAGCACGCGACTTCCCGACGGCGTTCGCCAAGGCGCAGGCGGCGGCGGGCGTGCCGCTGCCGACGAACGGCACCGCGTTCATCACCGTCACCGACTCCGACAAGGCCGGTGCGTTCGGGGTCGCCCAGCTGCTGCACGACTGCGGCTTTAAAATCGTCGCAACCCGCGGCACGGCGGAGGCGATTGAACGGATGGGAGTGCCCGTCCAGGGGCTCAACAAGATCCAGGAAGGCTCTCCCCACGTGCTGGACTGGATCGAGCGTGGAGATGTGGACCTCGTGGTCAACACGCCCACCGGTGTGGGAGCACGAACGGACGGTTGGGAGATACGCCGTGCCGCGGTCGCACACGGGATCCCTTGCCTGACCACGCTCTCGGCAGGGTTGTCGGCTGCGCGGGCGATCGCCAGGGCGCGCAGGGACGGGGAGCCGGAGGTGCTGTGCCTGCAGGACCTCCACGGCATGGAGCGCCGCAGGCGCATGCCGGTCCCCGCCGACGGAACAGCGGTGGCGTGAGCGCTGCCCCGTTCGGGCGCCGGGCGCTGACCGTCGCATCGGTCGAGCAGGTCGGCGCATACCACCTGCTGGAGCTCGCCGATCCCGATGGCCCCGAGCCGCGCGCCGGCCAGTTCGCGATGCTCGCGTGCACCGAGGAGTGGGGCGGAGGGCAGGACGAGCGCCCGTTCCTGCCGCGTGCGATCTCGATCGCACGCCACCGCGGGGGCAGAGCGCAGTTCCTGCTCGAGGCGGTCGGGCCCGGCAGTGCGCGGCTGTGTGCCGTCAAGGAGGGTGAGAGCGTGTGGGCGCTCGGCCCGCTCGGAAACGGCTTCACCGCCCCCGCCGAGGGGCGCAGCCCCATCCTCGTCGGAGGCGGAGTCGGGATCGCTCCGCTGATGATCCTGCAGGACCAGCTCGCCGGTGCCTGCACCGTCCTGCTGGGTTTCCGCGGCAGCAATCACGCCGCCGGAGCCGGCCTGCTGACCGGCGCGCAGGTAGCCACAGACGACGGCTCCGCGGGCCACCACGGGACGGTGACCGAGATGCTCGAGCGCGAGCTCGCCGGTGACAGGAAGGCCGAGGTCTACGCGTGCGGGCCCGCCGGGATGCTGGAGAGCGTCAGAGCGCTGTGCGAGCGGTCGGGAACGCCCGTGCAGCTCGCACTCGAGGCGCCGATGGCCTGCGGCTTCGGCGCCTGCTATGGGTGCGTGGTCCCCAGGCGCGGCGGAGGGTATCTGCGGGTGTGCGTGGAGGGCCCGGTCATCTCCGGCTCAGAGCTCGCAGCCGTGGATGAGCACGCCGGAGCGCCAGCGTGAGCATCGACTTCTGCGGGCTGAAGCTCGCGCACCCCGTGATCAACGGCTCCGGGACGTTCGACGCGATAGCCGCCGGTGACGTGTTCGGCAGTGCGCTGCGGGAGTCCTTTCCTTTCGCCGCGTACGTGTCGAAGACGATCACGGTGAAGGCCCGCGCCGGCAACCCTCCACCTCGCCTGTGGGAGACGGGAGCGGGGATGATCAACTCCATCGGCCTGCCGAACAAGGGGGTCGACGCCTACATGAGGGATGACCTCCCGCGGCTCACCGGCCTCAGGTGCGCCGAGGTGCAGGACGGCGGTCCGCCCGCCCCTGTGCCCGTCATAACGAACGTCATGGGCTCGACCGTCCAGGAGATCTCACACCTGCTCGGCGCGTGCGACGCGGCACCCGAGATCGAGGCGATCGAGCTCAACGTCTCCTGTCCGAATGTGAAGACGGGGCTGGACATCGGCGCGGACCCCGCGCAGCTTCGCGAGGTGGTGCAGGCCGTGCGACCCCTCACCGCCAAGCCGCTGATCGTCAAGCTCACGCCCAACACCGCGGATGTGTCGCTGTGTGCGCGGGCGGCCCAGGACGCCGGAGCCGACGCTGTGTCGCTGATCAACACGCTGCGTGCGATGGCGCTCGCGCCCGCGGACGGCGCCACGCCCCGCACGCGTTGGCTGGGGGGCGGCACAGGCGGGCTCTCCGGGCCCGCCATAAGGGCGGTCGCGCTGGCCCAGGTCGCGGCTGTGGCAGGCGCCGTCGGTATTCCGGTGATCGGGATGGGCGGAGTACAGAGCGCCGCGCACGCCCGCGACCTGCTCGACGCAGGCGCCACGCTTGTCGCGGTCGGCACGGAGAGCTTCCGCGATCCCGCGGTGGGCACGCGCATCGCCAGAGGCCTCTGTACGCCTTAGCACCTACTAAAAACCCCTGCAAACACGCTCCGCGACCGTACAGCAACCTCGACATATATGAAGCTCAGGTTGAGGTGGAGGTGAATTCGGGCTTTTGCGCTTCCTAGCGGCGCTCGGGATGTGTAGACTCGCCGCCCATGACGACGGCGACCGGAACGACGCCCGCGAACACCTCGACTGCCCCCGAGCGGTCGCTGAATCAGCGCATGGACGCGTTGGCGCGCGCAAACGAGATCCGCATTCAGCGGGCGCAGCTCAAGCGGGACCTCAAGTCCGGAAGGCGCTCGATCCACTCGCTCCTCTCGGATCCACCCGAGTACGTCGAGACGGCGAAGGTGTTCGACATGCTTCTCGCCGTGCCCAAGTACGGGCGAGTGAAGGTCAACAAGATCCTCGCCCACTGCCGGATCGCTCCGAGCAAGACGATTGGCGGTCTCTCAGAGCGCCAGCGCCGCGAGCTGATCTCGATGCTCCACCACTGAAGTCGCGCGCCGTTCCCACCGAAGCCGTGAATAGGGTCAACGCCGTGGCGCGAGTGTTCGTCATCACGGGCCCGTCGGGCGTGGGCAAGGGAACCCTGATCCGCGGCCTGATGGAGCGGATCGGGGATCTCGAGCTGTCCGTGTCGGCGACCACGCGCGCCCCGCGGCCCGGGGAGCGCGACGGGGTCGACTACCACTTCCTCGGCCGTGAGGAGTTCGATCGCCGGGTCGTGGCGGGGGATTTCGTCGAGCACGCCGACTACGCGGGCCGCAGCTACGGGACACTGCGCTCGGAGCTCGAGAACAGGGTCGCCGCAGGCGTCCCGGTGGTCCTCGAGATCGAGGTGCAGGGCGCCCGGCAGGTGCGCAGCGCGATGCCCGAGGCCGTGCAGGTGTTCATCGCGCCGCCGTCCCTGCAGGCGCTGAGAAGCAGGCTGGCAGGGCGCGGAACCGACGATGCCGCCGAGGTGGAGCGCCGCCTCGAGGTCGCCGAGCAGGAGCTGCAGGCGCAGCCGGAGTTCGCGCACGTCGTCGTGAACGACCACCTCGACGAGGCACTCGAGACGCTCGTCTCGATCGTGTCCGGCTCACTCGGCTGAACCCCTGCCGCGGGACGGCGGGCGCACTGGCACTACACTGGTGTGACAACGAGGAAAGGCAAGCCGAACCGTGATCTCCCCCCGCATCGACCGCCTGCTTGAGCAGGTTGACTCGAACTACGCCGGCGTAATCGTGGCCGCCAAGCGCGCCCGCCAGATCAACAGCTACTACCACAACCTCGGTGAGGGGACGTTCGACGAGTTCCCGCCCCCGATGATCGAGACCGGGTCGAAAAACTACCTCACGATCGCCCTCGAGGAGGTAGCCGCCGGGAAGATGAACTACCACTACCGGTAGTCACCGGCGCCGTCCGCAGCGACGCTGGCCGCCCGCAACAGTGCGGCCAGCGCTTGCCCGCAGACCCCACTGCCTCTAGAACAACAAGGGTCATGTCCCGGATACTCCTCGGCGTCAGCGGCGGCGTCGCCGCATACAAGGCGCTGGAGTTCGTTCGCCTGGCGACCGCCGACGGTCACTCGGTGCGCGTCGTGCAGACCCCCGCGAGCATCCGCTTCGTGGGCGAGGCCTCCTTCGCCGCCCTCACCGGCGCACCCGTCCTCAGCAGCGAGTTCGAGCGCGACCCCGCACGGGGCGCGTTCCCCGACCAGAGGGCGCCTGAACACGACCCGATCAGCCACCTCGAGCTCGTCTCGCAGGCAGATGTGTTCCTGATCGCCCCCGCGAGCGCGAACACGATCGCCAAGCTCGCCGCCGGACTCGCCGACAACCTACTGACCAGCTGCGCCCTGGCGGCCGACTGCCCTGTGGTGCTCGCTCCCGCAATGAACAGCCGCATGTATGAGCATCCCGCCACCCAGGCGAACCTGCAGGCGCTGCGCGGGCGCGGGGTGCAGGTGGTCGAGCCCGGAACCGGGCGTCTGGCATCCAAGGGGGAGAGCGGCATCGGGCGCCTGGCGGAGCCCGAGCAACTGCTCGCCGCCGCGGTGGCCGCGGTCGCCGGACCGAAGCAAGGCGCGGGGTCGCTCGGCGGCGTCAGCGTGCTCGTGACCGCAGGCGGCACGCGTGAGCCGATCGACAGCGTCCGCTACGTCGGCAACAGCTCATCCGGGCGGATGGGCTTCGCGCTGGCGCAAGCGGCCGCCGCACGCGGCGCGAACGTCACGCTCGTCGCCGCCAACGTCGCCCTTGCGGCACCCGACGGCGTGCGCCGCGTGGACGTCGTCACAGCCGCCGATATGGAGCTCGCGTGCAGGCGCGAGTTCCCCGGATGCGACGTCCTTCTGATGGCGGCCGCGGTGGCCGACTTCAGGCCCGCCGCCCCCGCGGCCGGCAAGATCAAGAAGGCCGGCATGGAGAGCCTCGAGCTGACGCTCGAGCCCACGGTGGACGTACTGCGCACGCTCTCCGCCGGCCGCAGCGCGACACAGCTCGTGGTCGGGTTCGCCGCCGAGCACGGGGAGCAGGCGCTCGAGCTCGCGCGCGGCAAGCTGAAGGCCAAGCGCCTTGATGCGCTGGTCGTCAACGACATCTCGCGCACCGACATCGGCTTTGATTCCGATGCCAACGAGGTAACGATCCTCACGGCGTCCGCCGACGGCGCGGCCGGCGAGATCAACGTTCCGAGGGCCGGCAAGCGGGAGATCGCCGGAGCCATCCTGGACACGGTGCAGGCTCTGCGCGAGGGCCGGTAAAATGCCTGAGGTGGAGAGCGTGTACGACCTCTACCGGCGGGGCTGTCAGCTGCTGGACCACGGTGACCATCAGGCGGCGATCATCCCGCTCAGCAAGGCGCGCGACCGCGAGCCCGACAAGGCGTCGATCCGCGAGGCGCTCGGCCGGGCGCTGTTCCACGCCCAGCACTACGAGGGCGCCGCGGAGGAGTTCCGGGCGGTCGCCTCGAGAACCCCGACGAACGACTACGCGCAGTTCTGTCTCGGCCGCGCGATGCAGCTTCTCGGTCGCCACCGCGAGGCGTGCAACCCGCTGGCGCTCGCCTGTTCGCTGAGGCCCGAACGCGCGGACTACAGGCTCTACCGGGATCGTGCCCGCCGGGACGCCGAGCGCGGCTGATCAGGATGCGTGGAAACACGCCAATGCTATGCTCGAATGAGAGCTTTCGTGCCCGCGGATCGTCGCGAGCAGCAGTACCGAGAGTGGGCGCCCGCCCGCTTTTTTTGCGTAAGGAGTGAGTTTGTGAGCGCATTGCAGACCGAAATAGAGACCCGGATAGCAGCGAGCGAGCCCGATATCGAGGTGCTGCTCGCTGAGGTCGTCGGCGGTCGCTGCCTGCGCGTGTTCATCGACCACCCGGACGGGGTAACGCTCGAGATGTGCGAGCGCGTCACGCTGCTGCTGACGGACATGCGCGAGCGCTACTCGCTCGAGGTGTCGTCGCCCGGTCGCGAGCGCCCGTTGACCAAGCCCGCGCACTTCGCGAGATTCGTAGGGCGCCGTGCGCGGGTGCGCACGCGCCACCCGCGGCCCGTCGACCGGTCCGCGCAGGATGGCGAGCCGAGTGCGGCTCGCAACTTCACCGGAGAGCTTGTGGGGGCATCCGATGAGGAGGTCACGCTGGCCGCCGACGGGGGCGTCATCGCGATCCCCTATTCGGAGATCCGCCGTTCGAACCTGATCGAGGAGTAGAGGGAGCCATGTCACGCGAAATCCTTGAGGCCATGCACGCGCTTGCACGCGAGAAGGGCATAGAGCCGGAGAAGCTGATGATCGCGCTGGAGGATGCGCTCCTGTCCGCGTACAAGAAGCAGCCCGGGTCGGCGAAGTACGCCCGCGTCGAAATGGACCGCGAGACAGCCGACTTCCGAGTGATCGAACTGATCATCCCCGAGCGCCTGGAGGCGCACCTGATCGTCGAGACGATCGACGAGGAAACGACCGTCGACCCCGAGACCGGTGAGATGCGCGAACCGGAGGAACCGGAAATCGACCCGAAGAAGTTCGCTGAATACCGCGATCAGATCGATGAGCGCGACGTCACGCCCGACGACTTCGGACGCATCGCCGCCCAGACCGCCAAGCAGGTGATCCTCCAGAGGATCCGCGAGGCCGAGCGGGACATGATGTACGAGGAATACCGTGATCGTGTCGGCGAGCTGATCACCGGGATCGTCCAGCAGTCGGACTCCCGCTACACCCTCGTCCAGCTGCGCGAACGAGTCGAGGCCCTGCTGCCGAAGTCCGAGCAGGTCGACGGCGAGCGCTACGACCACTCCCAGCGGATCAAGGCGGTGATCAAGGAGGTCTCGCCTTCCACGAAGGGCCCCGCGATCATCGTCTCAAGGCGCGACCCCGAGCTGATCAAGAAGCTGTTCGAGCTGGAGGTCCCCGAGATCGCCGACGGTCTGGTCGAGATCGCCAACGTCGCACGTGAGCCCGGCTACCGGTCGAAGATCGCCGTGATCTCGCACACCGACGGGGTGGACCCGGTCGGTGCGTGCGTCGGGCCCCGCGGGTCGCGCGTGCGGATGGTCGTCTCGGAGCTCCGCGGCGAGAAGATAGACATCATCCCCTTCAACGAGGAGCCCGCTCGGTTCGTTGCGAAGGCGCTCTCGCCGGCACGTGTACGCGAGGTGCTCGTCGACGACGAGGCAAAGCAGGCGACCGTGATCGTGCCCGACGACCAGCTCTCGCTCGCGATCGGGCGCGAGGGACAGAACGCGCGCCTGGCCGCGCGGCTCACAGGCTGGCGCGTGGACATCCGCTCGGAGACCGAGTTCGCCGCCGAGGAGGCAGAGCACGGCTACGAGGAGGAGGAGGTGGCAGGTCGTTGCTGCGCGATCCTCTCCAACGGGCGGCGCTGTCCGAACGCCGCGCTGCCCGGATCCCGCTACTGCGGCCTGGACAGCCACCAGGCGCTCGCCGGCATCGACAGCGACAACATCGGCGATCTCTCCCCCGAGGAGGGCGGCGCCGCAGCGCCCGCGGCTGAGCAGGAGATCCTCGAGCAGGCCGACGCCGCACCGCCGGCCGATGACGGCGCCGAGATTCCGCTGCAGAGTGTGGAGAGCACCCCCGAGGTGCACTCCGAGGAGCAGGCAACATAGCCGGGCATGTTCCGCGGCGGCGATGCGTCGGCTGCGGGCGGATCGCGCCGAAGGCGGAGCTTCTGCGCCTCGCGATCGCCCCGGCCGCACGTCCGGCAGACCGCAGGGCCGTTTGCGACAGGGACGCCGTCATGCCGGGCCGCGGGGCATATCTGTGCCGCGGGGACTCTGCCGCGGGGGTCAACGGCGCGTGCCTTGAGCTGGCGATCAGACGCGGCGGCGTGCCTCGCGCTCTCCGTTGCAAGGTGTCGCTCGACCCTGAGCTCGTAGAATCGATAAGCACATGAGCAAGAAGCGTGTACACGAGATAGCCAAGGAGCACGGGCTCTCGAGCAAGGAACTGCTCGAGAAGCTCAAAGCTGCCGGGATCGAGGCCAAGGCGGCCGCATCCTCGGTCGAGGAGTCCGCTGCGCTGAAGGTCCTCGACGGGTCGACGGCCGCGCCGAGCTCGAACGGCTCGGCCACCGCCGTGGCCGCGCCTCCCGCGCCTGCGCCCGCTGCCGCTCCCGCCGCACCACCCGCACAGGCCGCGCCCGCACCGACACCCGCCGCCGACACGCCGGCCGCTGCACCCGCTCCGGCCGCAGGCACGCCGGCAGCGGCAGCAGCCGCTGCTGCAGCGGCCGCCGAGCGCGTGCGCCCGACGCGTGACTCGCGGACCGGCGAGCGCACACCCGGAGATGTAGGCCCAGGCGGCCGCCGGCGCGTCGTCATCGACTCGCAGGCCTCGCGCCGCCAGCAGGGCGGACCTTCCAACCAGCCGCAGCGACGTCCCCGCCGCGGGCGTCGCCGCCGCGGCACCTACGACGAGACGATCGCCCCGATCGACAACACGGCGATGGAGGCCACGGATCTGATCAGGGTCAACTCCGGTTCGACGGTCAAGGACGTCGCCGAGTATCTGGGCGTCGCCGTACCCGAGGTGATCAAGAAGCTGATGTCCCTGGGGGAGATGGCGACCCTCACGCAGACCCTGTCCGACGATGCGATCCAGGTGCTCGCAGACGAGTTCGACAAGAAAGTCGAGATCGTGCACGCCGCCGACGATGTCGACGTGGAGCCCGAGTTCAAGGACGACGAAGGCGACCTCATCGAACGCCCGCCGGTCGTCACGATCATGGGGCACGTCGACCACGGCAAGACCTCTCTCCTGGACGCGATCCGCGAAACGGAGGTCGTCGCGGGCGAGGCCGGAGGCATCACCCAGCACATCGGCGCCTACCAGGTCCGCCACGCCGGCAAGGAGATCACGTTCCTGGACACGCCCGGCCACGAGGCCTTCACCGCGATGCGTGCACGAGGTGCGAAGGTGACCGATCTCGCTGTGATCGTCGTCGCCGCCGACGACGGAGTCAAGCCACAGACCGAAGAGGCGATAGACCACGCGAAGGCCGCCGAAGTCCCGATCGTCGTCGCTGTCAACAAGGTCGACAAGGAGGGGGCGCAGCCGGAGAGGGTGCGCACCGAGATGACCTCTCACGGCCTGCAGCCGTCCGAGTGGGGAGGGGACATCGAGTTCGTCGACGTCAGCGCCAAGACCCACCAGGGGCTCGACTCGCTGCTCGACACGGTGCAGCTCGTCACCGATCTCGAGGACCTGAAGGCGAACAGCAACGCGGAAGCCTCCGGCACCGTGATCGAGTCCAAGCTCGACCCGGGCCGTGGCCCCGTCGTGACCATCCTCATCCAGCGCGGGACGCTGCGCGTCGGCGACGCCCTCGTGGCAGGCGCCCACTTCGGCCGCGTCCGCGCTATGCACAACTTCATGGGCGTCAAGATGAAGCGCGCGACACCGGGACAGCCCGTTGAGGTGCTCGGCTTCGATGGAGTACCCGAGGCCGGCGAGCACGTCCGTGTCGTCGAGAACGAGAGGCGCGCGCGTCAGCTGGCGGGGGAGAGGGCCAACCGCCTGAAGACCGAGGCGCTCGCACGCCGGTCCGGGCGCAAGGTGTCCCTCGAGGACGTCTTCAAGCTCGCGCAGGAGGGCACCGTCAAGGAGCTCGGACTCGTCGTGAAGGCCGACGTCGCCGGATCGCTCGAGGCGATCGAGGACGAGATCGCCAAGCTTCCCCAGCATGAGGTCGCCGTCAACATCATCCACCGCGGCGTCGGCGGGATCAACGAGTCCGATGTGATGCTCGCCTCCGCCTCCGAGGGCGTGATCCTCGCGTTCAACGTCCGGCCCGTCGGTGACGCACGCCAGATCGCCGAGCGCGAGGGCGTCGAGATCCGCTCCTACTCGGTCATCTACCGCGCGATCGAGGAGCTGCGCGCCGCGATGCAGGGCATGCTCGAGCCCGCCGAGGTGGAGACACCACTCGGCCAGGCCGAGGTACGCCAGCTCTTCCGCGCATCGCGCATCGGAACGATCGCGGGCTCCTTCATCCTCGAGGGGAAGGTGACACGCGGGGCGCGCGTGCGCGTGGTCCGCGAGGGAACCGTCATCTACGACACCACGATCGACAGTCTGCGCCGCTTCAACGACGACGTCCGCGAGGTCTCGGCCGGCTTCGAGTGCGGGATCGTCCTTACGAACTTTCAGGATCTGCGCGAGGGTGACATGCTCGAGACATACGAGACCCGTCAGGTCGAGCGCGAGCTATCGGACTGACCCCGGCGAGCGAGCGCCGGCCGACGGCAGTGCCCACCGACGGGGTCTCCTTCCGGAAGGGACCGGGGCCCCGGCGCGGAATTGGAGGGTAGGATGAGCACAGGGCGCATGCGTCGGGTCGATGAGGCGATTCGCCAGGTGCTCGGGGACGCCGTTGCAGGAGATCTTAAGGACCCTCGAGTGGGATTTTTGACCGTGACCGATGTGAGAACCAGCCCAGACCTGCGCCAGGCGCGCGTGTACGTGAGCGTCCTCGGGAGCTCCGGCGGCGAATCGACGGCACAGGAGCGCGAGGACACCCTCCAGGGCCTGCGCAGCGCCCACGGCTACCTCCAGGGCAGGCTCGCACGCGAGCTGCGGCTGAAGCGGACGCCGACGCTGGAGTTCACGTACGACGACACGACCGACCGCGCGCTGCGGGTCGAGGCCCTGATAGACGAGATGGAGCGACAATGAGCACCCAGCAGACAGAGACCGGTGGGCGCGAGATGGTGCTCGAGCGCATCCGCAGCGACTCCCGGTTCGTGCTCGCAGCACACGAGCGCCCCGACGGCGATGCGCTCGGATCGCTCGTCGCGATGCAGGGACTGCTCGCCGCCCTCGGCAAGGACTCCCTACTGTTCATCGCCAAGGACGACCTCCCGCTTCCCTACGAGTACCGCATGTTCCAGCTCGACGGCCTGATCCAGGAGCCGCCGGCCGACATCGCCGAGCGGACCGTCGTGTTCCTGGACTGCGGGAACATCGACCGCAACTCCGCGGCAGCGCTGCGCAGCGGTGCGCACCTGCTGAACATCGACCACCACCACGACAACACCCGTTTCGGCACCATCAACCACGTCGTCCCCGAGGCGTCGTGCACGGCGGAGATCGTCTGGGAACTGATGCACGACCTCGGCGTCAGTCCCACGACACCGGTGGCGCAGGCCCTCTACATAGGCCTGATCACCGACACCGGCCGCTTCATGTACGAGAACACAGGCCCGAAGGCGCACCTCATGGCGGCTGAGCTGATCAGCGCCGGCGTGAACGTGCAGGGTGTCTACAGATGCCTGTATGAGGACATGCCGCCCGGCAAGCTCGCGCTGCTCGGGATCGCACTCGCGCACATCCAGCGCTTCGACAATGGAGCCCTGACGATCTCGATCCTCACCGCAGAGGACTTCGAGGCCTCGGGGGCGCAGGAGAGCCACTCCGAGGGCGTCATCGACCACCTGCGTGCGCTCCAGGGAACCAAGGTCGCCGCCCTCGTGCGCCAGATCCTCAGCGGCAGGCGCACGGGCCAGCTGAAAGTGTCGCTTCGTGCAGCCGATGACGACGTCGACGTCTCCGTGATCGCCCGCGCACAGGGCGGTGGCGGGCACCGGCGGGCGGCGGGATTCTCGACCACTCTCGAGCCGGACGCGCTCATCTCCTTCCTCCGCGAGGCAATCGCCGAGCAGCTCGACGGCGCACCCGCGCCCGAGCGCCCGCAGACGCCCGCAGAGGTCGCCTGAGCTCCCCCCGCCGCGCCGCGCCCGCAGCCGATGGACGGCGTGATCCTGATCGACAAGCCCGCGGGGCTCAGCTCGCACGACGTGGTGGCCGCCGTGCGCCGGTCGCTCGGCGGTGTCCGGACGGGCCACGCGGGGACGCTGGACCCGTTCGCGACAGGGCTGCTGCTGATCCTCGTGGGCAGGGCGACGAAGTCCCAGAGTGAGCTGATGGAGCTCCCCAAGCGCTATGAGACAGTCGCGTGCCTCGGCGCGCTGTCGAGCACCGGGGACACCGAGGGTGAGATCACCCGCACCGGCCGGATACCGCCCGAGGGCGCGCTGCTGCCCACCGGCGAGCTCCGCCAGCGACCCCCGGCCCACTCCGCGGTCAAGGTGGGCGGCGAGCGGGCCTACAGGCGCGCCAGGAGAGGGGAGAGCTTCCAGATGCCCGAGCGGATCGTCCGCGTTGACCGCTTCCAGGAGCTCTGGCGCGAGCCCGGCCCGGAGAACACGCTGCGCGCCGGATACCTCATCGAGTGCGGCTCCGGCACCTACGTTCGCTCGCTGATCGCGGACCTCGCCGACGCGTACTGCCTCGAGCTGCGGCGCAGCGCCGTCGGCCCGTTCGACGTGGCGCACGCCAGCGCGCTGCCCCCGCGCGCAGGCCCGTGGAACGATCCTCCGCTGCTCGATCTGCCGGCGGCGCTGCAGATGGCCCGGACCCAGGGCGGGCTCCCCGAGTGGCACGCGCCGAGCCCCCGCCACTAGGCTGTGCGGCCGTGAGGGTCACCCGCCTGCCAGACGTGGAGCGCACAACCGGGCGCGCGGTCGCGATCGGGACGTTCGACGGCGTGCACCTCGGCCACAGGGAGGTCATCGCGGGCTCCGACAGCGTCCTGACGTTCGACCCCCACCCGGTTTCGGTCGTCAAGCCCCAGCACACGCCGCGGCTGCTCACGACCCAGCAGCGCAAGGCTGAACTCGTCGCCTCGCTCGGCGTCAGCGAGATGATCGTGATCCCGTTCGACGCCGAGTTCGCCTCCCGGCCGGCGGCGCAGTTCGTCGATGACGTGATCGTCGGCGCGCTCGGTGCGACGAGGGTGGCGATCGGTGAGAACTTCCGCTTCGGTAACAGGGCACAGGGCGACCCGCGGCTGCTGGCATCGGACCCGCGTTTTGAGACCGTCGTGCATCCGCTGCTCGAAATCGACGGAGAGATCGTCTCTTCGAGCCACATCCGCGGGCTGGTTCTCGCAGGGGACGTAGCCGAGGCCGGCCGGATGCTCGGCGCGAGCTTCCAGATCTCCAGCGAGGTCGTGCACGGCGACAAGCGCGGGCGCGAGCTCGGCTTCCCGACGGCGAACCTCATCCCGGACGAGACGCTGGTGTGCCCGGGGCACGGCGTCTACGCTTGCCTGGCGAACGGCCATCCCGCGGCCGTGAGCATCGGCGTGCGCCCGACGTTCGAGACAGGCCGGGGGGAGCTGATCGAGGCATACCTGTTGGACTTCGAGGGCGACCTGTACGGCGATCAGCTCACGCTGGAGTTCCTGGCCAGGCTACGAGGCGAGCGGCGCTTTGAGGATCCCGCGGCCCTGATCGAGCAGATGCACCGGGATGTCGAGCTCACACGCCGGGCCGTCGAGTCGCATTGACGGCGGCGGCCGTCTGCTACCGTGCCATCTCTATGCCAGCACTGACAACCGATCGCAAGCGCGAGATCGCCGCGCAATTCGGGGCCAACGAGCAGGACACAGGCTCCACGAAGGTCCAGATCGCGCTCCTCACCGAGCGCATCAACCACCTCACCGACCATCTGCGTGAGCAGGGCAAGGACCACCACTCGCGGCGCGGGCTGCTGATGCTCGTTGGGCGCAGGCGCCGTTTCCTGGCGTACCTGCAGCGGCATGACCTCGAGGGCTACCGCTCGCTCATCAAAGAGCTCGGCCTGCGCAAGTAGGAACTGCTGTGAGCGTGCTCCCGGCAGGGACGAAGGTGCCGAGCTTCACGCTCGCACGTGGCGACGGCGACAGCTTCACCGAGCAGGATCTGCTGGGACGCACGAGCGTCCTCGTGTTCTACCCGTTCGCGTTCAGCCCGGTGTGCACCGACCAGCTCCAGCACTATGAGCCGATCGCGCAGGAGCTCGCCGCCCGCGGCGACGCCCTCTACGGCGTCTCATGCGACTCGCCGTGGTCCCAGGGAGCATTCAGGGAGAAGCTCGCGGTCACCAGCCAGCAGCTGTCGGACTTCGAGCCGAAGGGTGCCGCATGCACCGCGTTCGGGGTCCTTCACCCCGGTGGTTTCCCCGAGCGGGCGCTCGTCATCACGGGCCCCGACGGCGTCGTCGCATGGAGCTACCAGGCCGACTCGCCGGGCGAGCTGCCCAGCGTCGATCTCCTGCGCTCCGGCATCGCCCAGGCCCTCGGCGAGGACGCCTGAGGACCCCCGCGCCGCCCCGCGCCCTTTATAGGCGGGGAGGTTGGCTGCGCTAAGCTCCGTCCGTTCGGATATTGAGAAAAAAGAAACGGACCGCCGACCGACGGGCGGAACAGGAAGGCAGTGAATATGAGTAGTGATGCCGTTACGCGGGTTTCCGTGGAGATCGCAGGTAGCGAGATCTCATTTGAGACCGGCAGGATGGCCAAGCAGGCCTCCGGCGCGGTGGTCGTCCGCCAGGGCGACACGATGGTCCTCTGTACCGCGGTCGCGGGCTCGCTCCGCGACGTCGACTTCCTCCCTCTGACGGTTGACGTCGAGGAACGGATGTACGCAACCGGGAAAATCCCCGGCTCATTCTTCAAGCGCGAGGGGCGCCCCGGCGAGAAGGCGACCCTCACAGCCCGCATGATCGACCGTCCGATCCGCCCGCTGTTCCCGAAGGACTGGCGCTACGACACGCAGCTCGTCGCGATCCCGATCTCGATCGACCACGTGTACCCGTACGACATCCTTGCGATGAACGGCGCATCGGCTGCACTGATGATCTCCGACATCCCGCTCCCGACGCCCGTCGGCGCGGTCCGCATCGGCAAGATCGACGGCAACTTCGTCGTCAACCCACCCGAGCCCTCGCTGCTGGCGGACGCCGAGGACGGGTCGGATCTCGATCTGATCGTCGCCGGCACCGAGGACGCGATCCTGATGGTCGAGGCCGGGGCCAACGAGATCCCCGAGGCCGAGATCCTCGACGCACTCGACATCGCGCACTCGGCGATCAAGAAGATCTGCGCGCTGCAGCGCGATCTCGCCGCGAAAGCCGGCAAGGAGAAGAAAACGTTCGAGGCCGCAGGCGTCGACGAGTCGGTTCTCTCGGCCGTCCGCGCCTCGCACGGCGCCGCGCTGGACGCCGCCACCCAGGTCGAGGACAAGCTCGAGCGCCAGGACGCCACGAAGGCAGTGGAGGAGGGCATCCTCGAGCAGCACGCCCCCCACGCGCCCGACGGTGCCTCCGAGAGCGAACTCGTCCACGCCAAGGAACGGCGCGCAGCCGTCCAGGCCGCGTTCGACAAGCTCGAGAAGTCGATCATCCGCGAGCGCATCGCCGTGCACAAGAAGCGCCCCGACGGCCGCGCCGAGGACGAGATACGCGACATCACGATCGAGGTCGGCGTAACTCCGCGAACGCACGGCTCCGCGCTCTTCACGCGCGGGCAGACGCAGGCGCTCAGCGTCGCGGCACTGGGCACCCTGAAGGAGGAGATGCGCCTGGACACGCTGGGCCTGGAGACCAAAAAGTTCTACTGGCACCACTACAACTTCCCGCCGTTCTCGGTCGGGGAGGCCGGACGCATGGGCGGCGTCAAGCGCCGCGACATCGGCCACGGAGCGCTCGCTGAGCGCGCGCTGGCCCCGATGGTCCCCTCGATCGAGGAGTTCCCCTACTCGATCCGGGTCGTGTCCGACATCCTGGAGTCCAACGGGTCGTCCTCTATGGCATCCGTGTGTGGCTCCTCGCTGTCCCTGATGGACGCGGGCGTGCCGATCAAGCGGCCCGTCGCCGGTATCGCGATGGGCCTCATCAAAGAGGGCGACGAATACATCGTCCTCACCGACATCGCGGGCGTCGAGGACCATCTCGGCGACATGGACTTCAAGGTCGCCGGCACCGAGCGTGGCATCACCGCGCTGCAGATGGACATCAAGATCTCCGGTGTCACCTTCGACATCCTGCGCGACGCGCTCACGCAGGCGAAGGAGGCCCGCACGTTCATCCTCGGCAAGATGGCCGACGTCATCGCCGGCCCGCGAGGCGAGCTCAGCCAGTTCGCGCCGCGCATCCAGACGATCCAGATCGATCCCTCCCAGATCGGCCTGCTGATCGGCAAGGGCGGCGAAACGATCCGCGGCCTGTCCGAGGAGTTCGAATCGCAGATCGACGTCAACGACGAGGGCCAGGTCCTCATCTACTCCGCCAACGGCGAGCTCGCTGACGCGCTGCTCGAGCGTGTGCGGATGATGATGAAGGAGGTCGAGGTCGGCGACGAATACGTCGGCAAGGTCGTCAAGACGACGACGTTCGGCGCGTTCATCGAACTCGCTAAGGGCACCGACGGCCTGCTGCACATCTCCAACGTCTCACCCGGTGAGCGCGTGGAGTCCGTCGAGGACGTCCTGAACAAGGGCGATGAGGTCAACGTGCGCGTGGTCGAGGTCGACCGCGAGCGTGGCCGCATCGGCCTGCGTCTGACCCACGATCCGGACATCGCAGGCAAGAGCGTCGACGAGCTCGCCGGCGTCGGCACCGGCGGCGGGGGCGCAGGCGGCTCACGCGGCTCACGCGACGGCGGCGGCGGGCGTGATCGCGGACCGCGCCGTGGAGGCGAGCGCGGCTCCGGACGCCCACGCCACGGGCGTGATTGACGGATCGAAGGGGGCGCAGTTGAGCCCTGACCACAGCATCACGACGCTTGAGAGCGGCGTGCGAGTTGTCACCGAGCGCGTGCCTGGCGTGCGCTCGGTGGCGCTCGGCTTCTGGATCGCCACGGGCTCGGCCGCCGAGCTCGAGGGCGAGGCCGGCATCTCCCACCTGCTCGAGCACATGCTGTTCAGGGGTACCGAGCGCTTCGGCTCGGAGGAGATCGACCAGATCTTCGACGCGATGGGAGCCGACATCAACGCCGGCACCGACAAGGAGGCCACCTCGCTCTACACGCGCGTCCTCGACGGGCACCTCGAGCGTGCGTTCGACGTGATGAGCGACATGATCTGGAATCCGCGCTTCGGCGAGCTCGAGGCCGAGCGCGAGGTCGTCCTCGAGGAGATCGCGATGTACGAGGACGACCCGCAGGACAGGGTCTTCGACATCCTCGGCAGGGCGATCTTCGGCACACACCCCCTCGGCCGGCCGGTCATAGGCAGCGCGGCCGTCGTCGGAGCCACCGGCAGGGAGCAGCTCGCGGCCTTCCACAGCGAGCGCTACACGCCGCAGAGCATCGTGATCGCGGCGGCCGGCTCGCTCGAGCACTCCGAACTGGTGCAGATGGCCGCCGAGCGCGTTCCGTCCGGGCCGCCGAACCCGGCTGCGGGTGTCCGCGAGGACTCCGCCGCGCGCGCACCCGATTTCATCGCGCGCACCGACTTCCTGGAGAAAGACACCGAGCAGTACCACGTCTGCGTGGGAGGGCCCGGCATCGCACGCGAGGACGAGCGGCGCTTCGCCCTGCGGGTCCTGGAAGGCGTGCTGGGGGGGACCTCCTCATCACGGCTCTTCCAGGAGGTCCGTGAGCGCAGGGGCCTGGCCTACTCCGTCTTCTCCTACTCCAACCTGTACGCCCACACCGGCGACGTCGGCCTGTACCTCGGGACCCGCCCGGAGAACCTGCAGGAGGCGATGCAGGTGGTCTCCGACGAGCTCGTGCGCTGCGTGCAGGATCCCGCGAGCGAGGAGGAGCTGATCCGCTCGCGCGAGAACCTCAAGGGCCGCGTGGTGCTCGCGATGGAGTCCACGGGCGCCAGGATGAGCAGGCTCGGAGCGTCCGTGATGAACGACATGCCGATCCTGTCGATCGGCGACGTGATCGCGCGCATCGACGCAGTGGGGATACAGGATGTCCGGGACCTCGCGCAAGAGCTGTTCGCCGCCGAGAACCTCTCGGTCGTGGGCGTCGGCCCCGACGAGGACGCCTTCAGCGCGGCGGTCCAGCCGCTGCGGGCGACGCAGGCGGCGGCCCTGTGATCCGCGTCGCCGTCGCCGGCGCGGCCGGGCGCATGGGTCAGGCGGTATGCCAGGCCGTGGATTCGGCCCCGGACATGGAGCTCGTCGGGCGCGCAGACCCCGTGCTCGACAGCGAGCTGGAGGATGTCCTTGATGACGCGGAGGTGGTCGTCGACTTCACTCGCCCGGACACGGCGCTCGGTAACGCCCTCGCCTGCGTGCGAGCCGGCGTCCATGTCGTCATCGGAACCACAGGGTTCGACCCGGCGCCCCTTCGCCAGGCCAGGCCCGCCCAGGGCCGCCCGCAGGCGAACGTGCTGATGGCCCCCAACTTCGCGATCGGGGCGGTGCTGATGATGCGCTTCGCGCAGGAGGCCGCGGCCCACATGCAGAGCGCGGAGATCATCGAGCTCCACCACGACGGCAAGATCGACGCGCCGAGCGGGACCGCCGCCCGCACGGCCGAGCTCATGGCACAGGCATCCGGTGGCCCGCCGCCGGTGATCCACTCCGTGCGACTGCCAGGCCTCGTCGCACATCAGGAGGTCATCCTCGGCGATCTCGGCCAGACGCTCACGATCCGTCACGACACGATCAGCCGGGAGTCGTTCATGCCCGGGGTGCTGCTCGCCGTCCGACGGGTCGGGACGCTGCCCGAGCCGCTGGTGATAGGTCTCGAGAGCCTTCTGTTCTGAAAAGCGATGAGAATGAGATACTGCATCCGATGAGCGAGCTAGGCACGATCCTCACGGCGATCGTCACCCCATTCGACGCTGACGGCAAGGTCAACGAGGAGTCCTTCGTGGCGCTCATGAACCACCTTGCACAGAACGGCTCCGACGGCTTCGTCGTCGCGGGCACCACCGGCGAGGCATCGACGCTGACCGAAGCCGAGCAGCTCGGGCTGATCGAGCTCGCCGTCTCCGAGCGTCCCGCCGGCAAGAGCATCATCGCCGGGACCGGGACCAACGACACCGCGCAGGCCGTCAAGCTCACCCAGAGGGCGACCGAGATCGGCGCCGACGCGATGCTCTCGGTGACCCCGTATTACAACCGCCCGAGCCGCCTGGGCCTGCTCCGCCACTACGAAGCGGTCGCGGCGGCCACCGACAAACCGACGATCCTCTACAACATCCCCGGCCGCACGGCGACCAACATGGGCCCGGACCTGCTCGCCGAGCTCGCGCAGATCGACGGCATCAGCGCGGTCAAGCAGGCCAACGCGGATGAGCTGATGCCGATCGACGGGCTCGACGTCTACGCCGGCGACGACGCCACCTTCGCGCGCACACTTGACATGGGCGGCGCGGGCGGGATCCTCGTCGCCAGTCACATCGTCGGCAACGAGATGCACAGGATGGTCGACGAGCCCGAGAGGCGAGCCGAGATAGATACGTCGCTGAGGGACGTCTACGCGACGCTCTTCCTCACCTCCAACCCGACCTGCACGAAGGCCGCGCTGAACATGCTCGGCTACGAGGTCGGCTCCCTGCGGCTGCCGCTGGTCGAGGCGACCGACGAGGAGAAGGAGCAGATCCGCGCGATGCTCCAGAGGCACGGCCTGCTGGCGAGCACCCCGGCGTGAGCTCCAGGCTGCGCGTCCTGCCCCTCGGAGGGCTCGGGGAGATCGGCAAGAACATGACGGTCGTCGAGCTCGACGACCGGATCATCGTCGTCGACGTCGGCCTGCGCTTCCCCACCCCGGAGATGGTCGGGATCGACCTCGTGCTCCCGGATTTCGCCTATGTGCGCGAGCGCGCGAAGGACATCGAGGCGATCGTCATCACGCACGGGCATGAGGATCACCTCGGCGCGCTGCCGTGGTTCCTGCGCGAGATCGGGCCGCGCCACCTGCCACCGGTGTATGCCGGGGCGCTCACGGTCGCGATGGCCCGCAGCAAGCTCGACGAGCACAAGCTCAAGAACGTCGAGCTGAACGAGGTCGACCCCGGCGAAGTGCTCGACCTCGGCCCGTTCAGCCTCGAGATGGTCCACATGACGCACTCGATCCCGGACTCCAGCGCCGTCGCGCTCGGGACCGAGCTCGGGACGGTGCTCATCACCGGGGACTACAAGTTCGACCAGACGCCTGTCGACGGGCCCGCCGCCGACGTCTCACGCCTGGCCGAGCTCGGCCGCGAGGGCGTGCTGCTCCTGTGCGGCGACTCGACGAACGTGGACCGCGACGGCTTCTCGCCCTCGGAGTCCGTTGTGGGGCCGCACCTGGAGGAGGTGTTCGCACGCTGTGACGGGCGGATCGTCGTCACGAGCTTCGCCTCGAACATCCACCGCGTGCAGCAGGTCGTGGACGCGGCGCACGCGCTCGACCGCAAGGTGGCGCTCGTGGGGCGCTCGATGCGCAAGAACGTCGGTATCGGACGCAACCTCGGGCACATCGAGATACCCGAGGGGACACTGGTCGGCCCCCGTGAGATCGGCGACTTCCCCGACGAGCGCGTCGTGATCATCTCCACCGGCTCGCAGGGCGAGCCGCTGTCGGCGCTCAGGCGCATGGCCTACAAGGACCACCCTCAGGTGCAGCTGAAGAGCGGCGATACCGTCGTCTTCTCGGCCACGCCGATACCGGGCAACGAGCGCGCCGTCAACGAGACGATCGACCGCCTCTACCACATCGGATGCGACGTCATCACGCCCCGTGAGGCACCGGTGCACGCGTCCGGGCACGGCTACGCGGAGGAGGTCAAGCTGATGCTGAACCTCGTAAAGCCACGCTACGTGATGCCGTTCCACGGCGACTTCAAGCGGCTGCGGCTGCACGCCCAGCTCGCCGAAGCGGTGGGCGTCCCCCCGGAGGACATCTTCCAGGGCGACAACGGGCTTCCGCTCGACATCGACTCGCGCGGCGCCCGCTTCGGCCCGCGCGAGCAGTCCGGGATGATCTTCGTCGACGGGGTGGAGATCGGCGACATGGCGGACGTCGCGCTGCGCGACCGCAGGATGCTCTCGGCCGACGGCATCTTCATCGTCGTCGTGACGATCGCCGAGCAGGACGGCAGCTCGGTGGCGGACCCGGAGGTCATCTTCCGGGGTGTGCCGTTCATGGATCAGGCCGACAAGCTGCTCGACGAGATACGCGCGACGGTGGACGGCACGCTCGACCGCGCCGCCGGCGAGGAGATCCGCGAGGTCGACCTCGTGCAGCAGCTGCTGCACGACGACCTAGCCAAGCTGGTCTACGACCGGCTCAAGCGCAGGCCCATGGTCCTTCCCGTCGTCGTCGAGGTCTGAGTACGCAGGCAGCAGCACCACGAAGCGCGCCCCGCCGCTCGGGCTGCTCTCCAGCTTGACCGACCCTCCGTGGGAGACGGCGACGGCCTGAACGATCGCAAGGCCCAGGCCGAACGAGCCGCCGCGGTCGCCGGCGCCGCGCACGAAGCGCTCGAACAGGCTGGAGCGCAGCTCCTGCGGGACACCGGGCCCGTCGTCCTCGACGACAAGCGTCACCTTCCCCTCGGGACCCGCTCCGGTGCTGACGCGGATCTCGGTGCCGGCGGGAGTGTGCCGCAGAGCGTTCTCGAGCAGGTTGATCACCAGCCGGTGCAGCTCGTCGCGGGCGCCGTCGACACGGGCCCGGTGGATGTCCATCACTATCTCGTGCTCGGAGCTCACGGGGCCGAGCTCGGCGGCGGCCTCGACCGCGATCCTCCCGATGTCGCACTCCTCGCGCCGCACGACCCGTGCGGCGTCGCTGCGTGCGAGCAGCAGCAGGTCCGCCACAAGCCGGCGCATCCGCTGCGACGAGCGCAGCGCCGAGCGGGCGGCGTCGCCCTCCTCGCCGTCGAGGGACTCGGCGAGCAGCTCGAGGTTCGCGAGCACGCTCGTCAGCGGTGTCCGAAGCTCGTGGGACGCATCCGCGACGAACCGTCTCTGGCGCGCCAGCATCGCTTCGCTCTCGCTACGCGCAGCGTCGAGCTCATGGAGCATTCCCTGCAGCGTGCGCGCAAGCTCGGCGACCTCGTCGTCGGCGATCGGCTCCGGCACGGCGCGCGAGGGATCACGGGTGCGCGCGATCTCGGCGGCCGTGGTGGTCAGCGCAGCGATCGGCTCCATCGCCCGGCGCGCGATCGCCATCCCGGCCAGCAGCGCGAGCCCGCTCCCCGCGAGCACGCCCAGCAGGAGGAACAGCTCGACCCGCCTGACGGTCGACTCGGTGTCCGCGTCAGAGCGCGCGTACTGGACGATCACGCGCCCGACGCTCGCGCCGCCTTCGCTTACCACGACATACGCAGGTCGGCTGATGACGCGGTAGCCGTTGACCGTCTGCGCTTCGCCGCTCGGCGGTCCCAGAGCGGGCGCGTTCGCGGGCTGCTGGTCGACGACTTCGCCGGCGGGCGTGAGCAGACGGATCACCGCGTTCTCGGAAGCGGGGGCGAGATCGGCCAGGGGAGGCGACACCCTGAACGGCCTGAACTGGATCGTCATCTCCGACGGGAGCTCCTTGGCCTCTTCGCTGACCTGACGGTTGAAGTCGGCGCGTATCCGGTGCACCGTCAACGATCCGATCGCCACCGCGAACCCGCACAGGATCACGAACGTCAGGAGCGCAGATACGCCGGCCAGGCGCAGCCGTATTGGAAGCCGGTCGAAGCTCGCCGACAGGCGCTCGCCGCTTCGGCGCGCGCTCGCTTGCAGGCTACGCGCGAAGGACGTAGCCCGCCCCTCGGATCGTGTGCAGCAGCCGCGGCTCGCCCTCGGACTCGAGCTTGCGCCTCAGGTTCGACACGAACACCTCGATCGTGTTCGTCGTCGAGAACGGGTCGTATCCCCACACCTCGTCCAGGAGCCGCTGACGCGAGATCACGATGCGCTCGTTGCGCATCAGGTACTCGAGCAGCTCGAACTCCCGCTGGGTCAGGTCGATCGACCGCTCGCCGCGCATCACCTCATGGGTGTCGGCGTTCAGGATCAGGTCGCCGACCCGCAGCGGCGCCGAACCCCGCGGTGGACGCCTGCGGAGCTGGGCGCGCATGCGCGCGAGCAGCTCCTGGCGCTCGAAGGGCTTGACGAGATAGTCGTCGGCTCCCGCGTCAAGTCCCTCGACACGGGACTCCAGCGCGTCGCGGGCGGTGAGGATGAGGATCGGGACGTCGTCATCGGCCCGCAGCGCCCGCGCGACCTCGATGCCGTCCACCTTCGGCAGCCCGAGGTCGAGGATCACCAGGTCTGGGGCGAAGGTGCGCGCCTGCTCCAGCGCATCGAGCCCGTCCGGGGACGTGCGGACCTCATAGCCCTCCATACGCAGGGAGCGCTGCAGTGCCTGGGCTATGTCCTCGTCGTCCTCGACGACGAGGATCCGTGGGGCGCGTGCGAAGTCGTTCATTCCTCTTTATGTATCCGGCCGGCGTAAAGCGATGGTAAGGCCCCGGGGCAGGTTACGGGACGCCGGTGTCGAAGTTGCGCGGGATGCCCTCCACACGAAAGCGTGCTCCTGCCCGCTCCAAATCATCCTCGGCAGCAGGCCGCAAACGCCCGCCGGCGCGCCGGCGCGGGCGGGGATCCAAAGCCTCCCTGATCACGCGGGCGAAGCTCAGCATTCCGGTGCTCGACCAGCGCCAGCGCGACGTCCTCGGTCTCGCGCTGATGGCCGCCGGTGTGTTCCTCGGGTTCGTCCTGTACGGCGGCTGGGACGGGGGTCACGGTGGCCATGCGGTGGCGGTCGCGCTCGGGTGGGTGCTCGGCAGGGCGCGCGTGCTCGCGCCCGTCGCGCTGTTCGCCGCAGGCGGCGCGCTGCTGCTGCGCCCGGTGCTGCCGGCGATGCGCCCGCTGCGGACGGGTTCGATCTGTCTCTTCGCCGGCATCACGCTCGCTCTGTCCGCCGGGGCGCTCGGCGTGTCCTCGAGCGCCGCGACGGGACGTGCGGCCTGGACCTCGGCGCATCTTCAGAGCCACGGCGGCGTCGTCGGCCAGGCGCTCTATGAGGCCAGCGACCGGCTCGTGCAGAGCGTCGGCGTCGACATCCTCGTCGTGTTCCTGCTCCTGACAGGTGTGATCCTCCTCACCGGCGCCTCCCTCGCCGGCGTGATCCGTGCGACCGGCGGGGCCGTCGCCGACACCACCCGCCTGGTTCGCGATCTCGCCGAGCGAGACGGCGCCAGCGCGCCGGCGCCACGCGAGCGGATACAGCCCCCGGAGCCGCAGTCCAGCGAGCTGGTGGTTCGCGCGACCCACGTGGAGGCCCCCTCGCGCGACTGGGAAGAGCAGGAGGCCGGCGACGACGCCGAGGACGAGCAGGACGACGGATCTCTCCTTGTCGACGAGGCGGCGGCGCCCGACGCAGATGACTCCGGCGCCGAGCGGGGCGAGGAGCACGAGCAGATCTCCGGCGTCGCACACGCAGACCCCGCCGACCTCACACCGCAGGGGCGCCTGCGCGGCGCGGTGACCGATGACCCGGATTTCGTATGGAAGCTGCCCGACGCCTCCAAGCTGCTCACGCGCTCCACCAACGAGCAGACTCGTCCGGACACCGCCGGACAGGAGCGCACCGCGATCAGCCTCGTGGAGGCGCTCGGGCATTTCGGCGTTCAGGCGAAGGTGATCGGAACGGTCGCCGGGCCCCACATCACCCGCTATGAGCTGCGGCTCGCGCCCGGCACGAAGGTCGGCAAGGTGGCCCAGCTCAAGGACGATCTCGCATACGCGCTCGCGGCCACCGACATCAGGATCCTCGCGCCGATCCCGGGCAAGCAGGCCGTCGGGGTCGAGGTTCCCAACGCCCACAGGCGCATCGTCCGGCTCGGCGACGTCTTCCAGGAGCCTCCGAAGGACTGGTCGCCGCTGACCGTCTGGCTCGGCAAGGACGTCGCAGGCAAGGCGATAGGCGCCGACCTCGCGAAGATGCCCCACCTGCTGGTCGCAGGCACCACCGGCGCCGGGAAGTCAGGGGCCATCAACGCCATGCTCACGAGCGTCCTGCTCCGCGCGAGCCCGCACGAGGTGCGCCTGGTGCTCGTCGACCCCAAGCAGGTGGAGCTCAACCACTACGAGTCGATACCGCACCTGCTCACCCCGGTCATAACGAGTCCCCGGATGGCCGCGAACGCCCTGCAGAACCTCGTCAAGGAGATGGAGCAGCGCTACGGGATCATGTCCCTCGCCCGCACGAGGAGCCTGGTCGAGCTCAACAAGGCGCGGGCGACGCGCGGGGAAGCACCGCTTCCGTACATCCTGTGCGTCATCGACGAGCTCGCGGACCTGATGATGGTCGCCCCGGCAGACGTCGAGGATTCGATCATCCGCCTCGCCCAGAAGGCGCGCGCCGTCGGGATCCATCTCGTCCTCGCGACCCAGAGCCCGCGGGTGGACGTGATCACGGGCATGATCAAGGCGAACGTTCCCTCGCGGATCGCGTTTGCGGTCTCATCGCAGACCGATTCCCGTGTCATCCTCGACCAGAACGGGGCCGAGTCCCTGCTCGGGCAGGGAGACATGCTGTTCAGCCCCGTCGGCAGTTCCAGGCTGCAGCGGATCCAGGGTGCATACATCGACGAGGCCCAGATCGCCAAGCTGACCGAGATGTGGCGGCGCCAGGGCGAACCGGAACTGCGTGAGGAGCTTCTGGAGCAGGTCGAGCCGGAGGAGAAGGACGGCGGACCCGAGGAGTTCGACCCCGACGAGGATCCGCTGCTGCGCGACGCGATCACGCTCGTGGCCGAGATGCAGACTGCCTCGACATCGATGCTCCAGCGGCGGCTGCGCCTGGGCTACACGAGGGCCGGCAGGATGATCGACATGCTCGAGCGTCGCGGCGTGATCTCCGGCTACGAGGGCTCAAAGCCGCGCCAGGTCCTGATCACGGAGGCAGAGCTGCCACGGGTCCTCGCCGCGCTCGGAGAGTCCGCGCCAACGCTCACCGACTAGCCTCTTGGCGTAGATGGCTGAGATCGGTGCAACGCTACGTGAGGCTCGCATGCGGGCGCGGATCGATGTCTCAGAGATCGAGGCGCAGACGAAGATCCGCGCGAAGTACCTGAGAGCGCTCGAGAACGAAGAGTGGGGGCTGCTCCCCGGGCCCACATTCGTCAAGAGCTTCCTGCGCACATACGCGCAGGCCCTCGGGCTCGACGGCAAGGCCCTCGTCGAGGAGTACCGCCTCGAGCACGAGAGGCCCAGCGACGGCGCACCCGAGCCGATCATCTCCTCACCCCAGCGCACCGGCCGGCGAGCGAAGTCCTCCGGGCCCTCGCGGCTCTACATCGCGACCGTCGTGGCGGTGATCCTCGTGATCGTCGCGCTCGTGGTGCTGATAATCAGCGGGAAAAGCTCGAGCTCGAAAACCCCCACAGCCTCCTCCACCGTCAAGAGCACCACCGGCACGCCGGGTTCGAAATCGGCCTCCTCGGGCTCCGCCGGAGCGAAGCACTCAACCTCCACATCGCGGGTCGTGGCCCTGTCGCTCACACCGACCGGGACCGTGTATGTCTGCCTCGTCGGCGATTCCGGGCATGTCCTGATCCCCGGCCGCATCCTCGAATCGGGCGCCAGCACCCCGACCTACCACGCCCACCGGTTCCTGCTCACGCTCGGCAACAGCTCGGTCGTCATGTACGTCGACGGTCAGAAGCGTCTCGTGGCACCCTCCAGCCAGCCGATCGGCTACTCGATCACGCGCGCGAGCGGACGTCAGGACCTGCCAGCCGCGCAGCGCCCGACATGCAAATGAGGTCATCGTGAGCGCGCGCGCTGGCATCGTCGTCACCGGCACGGAGGTGCTGACCGGGCGGGTCAGCGACCGCAACGGCCCATGGCTGGCAGAACGCCTCAGGGAGCTCGGCGTGGACCTCGCGTTCACGTCCATCGTCGGCGACAGGCCGCAGGACATGCTCGAGTCCCTGCGGTTCATGGCAGCCCAGGACCTGGACCTGATCCTCACCAGCGGCGGACTCGGTCCGACCGCAGACGACCTGACCGCCGAGGTCGTCGGGACATTCCAGGAACGCGAGATGGTGCTCGACCAGGCCCTGGAGGGGCGTATCGCCGAGATCCTGCGCCCGCTCGCGAAACGGTGGCCCGACATCGATCTCGAGGCGGTGCGCCAGGGAAACCGCAAGCAGGCGACGATCCCCGACGGCAGCGCGATCCTCGAGCCCGTCGGCACCGCACCCGGGCTTATCGTCCCCCCGCCCGGCGACTCCGGGCCGACCGTCGTGGTCCTCCCAGGCCCCCCGCGGGAGCTGCAGCCGATGTGGCAGGCCGCCGTCGGCCGGCCCGAGCTTCGCCGGGCCCTCGCCGACGCCACCGTCTACGAGCAGCACATGCTGCGCCTGTACGGGATTCCCGAGTCGGAGATAGCCGAGACCCTTCGCGCCGCCGAACGCGAGGGGGTCGAGCTCGACCGGCTCGAGATCACCACCTGCCTGAAACGCGGCGAGGTTGAGGTCGTGACCCGCTATGAGCCGGGCGCCGAGGGCACGTACGAGCAGTTCGAGCGCTTCGTGCGCGAGCGCCACACGGACACGCTGTTCTCCGACGACGGGAGCACCGTGGATGAGCAGGTCGCGGCGATGCTGCGCGAACGCGGACTGAGCATCGCGACCGCGG
>Ga0182013_10000144_pt1 | contig 88966 bp, 65 predicted proteins | sample 612S2MmetaG_FD_120487 | JGI IMG/M metagenome (GOLD analysis project Ga0182013, IMG submission 120487) | Permafrost microbial communities from Stordalen Mire, Sweden - 612S2M metaG | ecosystem: Environmental > Terrestrial > Soil > Wetlands > Permafrost | place: Sweden: Stordalen | collected... | reverse complement strand
CTGGACGCAAACCAGCGCGCCCACCGGCAATCATAATAATTGGAGTTCCATCGCTTCCTCCGCCGACGGCACGCGGCTGGCGGCCGTCATCAATGGCGGCAGCAGCGGGATTTACACTTCGACCAACGGCGGGGTCAACTGGTCGCTCACCAGCGCACCGTTGTCAGGGGGAGATTGGCAAGGCATCGCCTCCTCCGCCGACGGGATGCGCCTGGCGGCCGCTTTCAGCAGCCCCGCCATCTACACCTCGACCAACGGCGGGGTCACTTGGATTCAAGCCAGCGCGCCCCTGCAAAGTTGGACCTGCATTGCTTGCTCCGCCGACGGTACGCGGCTGGCGGCAGGATCATCTCCCGAATATTTGGGTTACGGCCCCGTTTATACCTCGACGGGACCGACGAATTATTTGGTGCCAGGCACGACCTATCATTACCGGGCGGTGGCGGCCAATAGCCAGAGTACCATTGTTGGGAACGACCTGACTTTCTCCCTTATGACTGTGGCGCCCACAGCGATCACCCTGCCTGCCAGCTTCTCGACCTCCACCTCCACCGCCACGCTCAATGGCTCACTGGTGACCGGTGGTTTAAACACCTCGGCGTATTTCCAATATGGCTTGACCACGAGCTACGGCAGTTACAGCGCCACGAATGCTTTCGACCCAGCCGGCGGGTCCCTCGTCACGTCCAATCTGATCAGCGGCTTGACGGCGGGCACGACCTATCATTTTCGGTTGGTAGCCACCAATAGCCTGGGCATCAGCCAGGGGAACGATCTGACCTTCGCGACCCCAAGTCCGCCGGTCGCGACGACCTTGCCAGCCACCAGTGTCAACGCCTACGGTGGCACCATCAACGGCTCGGCGAACCCGAATTCGTTCGCCACCGCGGCTTATTTCCAGTACGGCTTGACCACGAATTACGGCAACATTGGCGGCTATGTTGCCCTGCGGGCGTCCAGCGCCACGCAAACTCTGCCCGGCCTGGTGGTCAATGCGTTCTATGGCGCACCCGGGACCAATTGGATCCAGACCAGCGCGCCCATCGCAAATTGGTATTACATCGCCTCCTCCGCCGACGGCACCCACTTGGCGGCAGCGGCCAATGGCGGCGACATTTATACCTCCGCGAACGGTGGGAGCACTTGGACACTTACCACTGCGTTCAACATTGGTTCTGGTAACGGCCTTTCTTATTGGACTTCCATCGCCTCCTCCGCTGACGGCATGCGGTTGGCCGCAACTTTGGGGAACGGCGGTAACATCTATACGTCCACGAACGCGGGCGTTACCTGGTCCGTAATGGGCCCGCCCGGCCAAGGAACCTGGGTATGCATCGCCTCCTCCGCTGACGGCACACATCTGGCCGCGGAGCAGTATCAAGGCGGCATTTACACCACGACGAACAGCGGGAGTACCTGGACGCTTACCAGCGCGCCCGGCGCCAATTGGAATGCCATCGCTTCCTCGGCCGACGGCACACGTCTGGCCGCGGTGGTGTATGGCGGCGGCATTTACACCTCGACGAACAATGGCGCCACCTGGACTCTCACCTCAGCGCCTTCACAAAGTTGGGACCGAATAGCCTCCTCGACCGATGGCACGCAATTGGCCGCTACCGTCTTCGGGGGCGGCGTTTACACCTCCACCAACGGCGGCGCCACATGGACGCAAAGCAGCGCGCCCGGCGCCAATTGGAATGCCATCGCTTCCTCGGCCGACGGCACGCGGCTGACCGCCGGGATCAACGGGGGCGGCATTTACGCCTCGACGAACAGCGGAAGCACCTGGACGCTTACCAGTGCGCCCGGCACAAACTGGGCTTTCATCGCCGCCTCGGCCGACGGTGCACATCTGGCGGCGGTGGCTTACAATGGCGGCGGTATTTACACAACCACGGGAACTCCATTGACACCGGCAACGACATATCACTACCGGGCCGTGGCCACCAGTGCCGTGGGTATCAGCCTCGGGAACGACCTGACCCTTACAACCAGCACTTTAGCTCCAGGGCTGAATTTTAGGCTCAACGGTGCTGCCAGTCTGACGGGCGGAGCATTCCAATTCAGCTTCACCAACCTCAGTGGTTTCAGCTTTACCATCCTTGGGGCAACCAACGTCAGCGTGCCATTGAGCAACTGGACAGTGCTGGGCGCGCCGGTCGAAGCGCCACCCGGCCACTATCAGTTCACCGACCCGCTGGCCACGAACTCGCCCACCCGGTTTTATCGGGTGCGCTCGCCGTAAAGGGCGCGCCGCAAAATTGTCGGTAAAAAACTGAATTGAGCCCGCTGACCGGACGCCCGCCTATTAAGGCGAGGGTCGGTTTTGATCCAGCGTCGAGAATACGTAAAGTATTTATATTTAGGATTTTACTGGAGGCGAGGGTCGTTATGTGGACTTCGCAGTTATGTGCATCAAGCGGGCGAAGCGATACGCGGGTGCGGCGATTCTTGAGGTTCAAGTTCACATAACTACAAGCTCTCCAAGAACTGGAGCAGCTTGTCATCGGGGCGGAAGCGATGGATCTTGGTTTTCGGCGGAGCGATTTTTCCCAATGCCTGTTTTTTCATGGCCAGGTTGGCTTCCACGTATTGATGAGTAGTGTTGAAGTTTTCGTGGCCGAGCCAGAGCCCGATCACCTCGGGAGCAATCCCAGCTTCGAGCAAACGCATGGCGCTGGCATGCCGGAACAGATGCGGAGAGATAGGGCGTCGGCTGAGGGTGGGTTGTTTGACGGACGCGCGTTTGACCAGTTTCTTGATTTGGTGGAAAGCTCCGAAACGAGTCAGTCGCTCCCCGTATCAGAATCAACAGTGGGGGCCGGTTCGGATTCTTCACAACTGGAATCTCCTGCTGATCGAGCAAGGACTTGCTGTCTGGTTATGGCATCCGGATTCTCCAGCGCTCGGCTACAAACTTGCGGCCGATTATTGCCAACATTATGACTCGCGATTTGGAAAGGCTCTGAGTGGACCCGGTCGGACAAAGATTGAAGAAATCGTCCGGTTCATGTTCATCGTCGAAGCACTGGAACATCCATCGGAATGAAGTTTCCAAAGCAATCGGTGTAAGTAATCGTCAATCAACGCCCTGCCATAGGCATACGACCCCTCGTATCCGGCTAATCATTTCTTATGTTCCCATCGTACGCGACCATTTGCCTGCATTATACTGTCTTTGCGAAGAGAACTATTGCAACACAGCCGACAATGAGATGGGCACATGGACCACCCATCGGAGATGCGCGAGTCTGCGGGTCAAGCCCATGGTGGTCATTGGCAAAAACTCCATCTGGTGTGAAAGCGCTGGTTTTCCAGTACGTTTCAAGGAATCATCTGTCACATGATCCGATGATCTCCCATGACGGGAACGTCAAAGAATTTGCTCACATCGTTAATTGGAGGATAATTATGTGTGATCGATAAACCTTCAACGCCGCGCGGTCGGGGGGCAGCAAGCAATCCGGCCAACCGGTTTGAGCATGTCGTTTTGGAGCGCCACATCGATTGGGATCCAGAACAGGATCCGGCGCCCAGGACCCAATTCCTGCGGGACCTCTCTCAGACCATCATCACTCGCAACGACAGCCCCGATATCCCGTTCAACGCTAGCCTCAATGTTTACCGTGGGTGTGAACACGGGTGCAGCTATTGTTATGCTAGAAATTCGCATGAGTTTCTTGGCTTTTCAGCAGGCTTGGATTTCGAGACCAAAATCATGGTGAAAGAAAACGCGCCGGAATTGCTGCGGAATGAGCTTTCCTCGCCCAAATGGAAACCACAACTTTTGGCGATGAGCGGCGTGACTGATTGCTACCAGCCGGTCGAGCGGAGACTGCAGTTGACACGCAAATGCCTCGCGGTCTTGGCTGAGTTTCGGAATCCAGTGGGCATTGTGACTAAAAATCATCTAGTTACGCGTGATATTGATATCCTGCGTGAACTTGCAGCACACCAGGCTGTGATGGTGCATCTCTCCATTAATTCGCTGGATCGCGAACTGGCGCGGAAACTCGAACCCAGGGCTTCGCTGCCAAAGCAAAGATTGGCCGCTGTGGAGGCCCTGGCGAAAGCCGGCATCCCCGCGGGTGTTCTGGTGGCCCCGGTTATTCCGGCTCTGAACGACTACGAGATTCCGGCGGTATTGGCGGCCGCCAAAGCTGCAGGGGCAGGTTCCGCTGGCATGGTAATCCTGCGGCTGCCGTTGACCGTCTCTCCGATATTTGAGCAGTGGTTGGGGCAGAATTTCCCGGAGAAAAAGGAAAAGGTCCTGGGACGTATCCGTGCAATCCGCGGCGGCAAGTTAAATGATCCCCGTTTTGGCTCACGCATGAGCGGAGAAGGAATTTTTGCGGATCAAATCACGCAAATATTCCACGTTGCTCGCCGCAAAGCGGGGATACCGGAACATGGCCCTGAATTGTCCACCGCCGGATTCCGGCGACCAGGCGGATCACAATTGGGGCTAGGCCTTTGACGGATCAGGATGGTCAAGGCGAAATCCGGGGAATGATCCTCGAAAAAGCCCTTTGTGGATTAACTCAGTGGGCATCCGTTTTCTGTGTATTGAGGGCAAGCAATTTTTCATTGCCAGTATCGACCATTAAACAAATTGCTTCATATATTTTGCATGATGTATTCTTAAAAGGAAATGTACCTACCGCCGTTGGAAAATCACGGTTATTCGGGCCAGTTGGGCGATGGCGTCAACGTGCAGTATTATGAAACGAACCGCCTGGAGTTGATTGTGATCGGGACTCCGGGATACAACACACTTGTGGGGCAGATTTCGAGCAACGGTGCGGTAGTGCTCTCACACATCGGCTTGGACGGGACGAATTACGCGTTGGACCGTTCCACCACCATCAGATCGCCCGCCTGGGTACCACAAGCGACCAACACCGCGGGCGCGGGGGGGGGTGCTGGTATTCACCAACACCCCCAACCCGTCCACGAACAACTTCTGGCGCGTGCGTTCCGTGCCGCAGAACCTGGTTAAGAACCCGCTTTGCTTGCCGACGAAACCGAGTCGCACGTGGACAACCGAATAAATTTTTGGATGCATCCTGCGCTGGCTGTTTTGGCATCCTGTTACTCGCTGACGCAAACCAACATGGAGCAGAGCTTCCATTCGTTGTTTGACTTCAGACGCTCACCGGCTGGCGCGGAGGCACAAGACCAAGGGGCCGTCCTATTTTGTCACCAACGGCGTGATTGCGTCGCTGCCGAATGAGGGCAATGACCTCTTTGCCGAGACGGAGTTTGCCAATTTCGTTTTGCGGCTGGAAATCAAACGGACGCCCGCGAACGAAGCCATAAGAACCGCGCTCAAGGCAGACGTTGAGGCCAGAGAAAACCTGCCCCTGACCAGCAGCCCAGATTCGTTCACGGCCGGAACGCCCGCCAGTATTGCTGCCGGGCTCCGCTGATGACCGGATTTGTGACATTGATGGAAGCATAGACAAGTGAGTTGGTTGAGACCGTGGTCCAATTCATTAAATTGGTGGAGGTTTCGATCCAATACGACTGGCCGGAAAGTCCGGACAGTTGCAATACGACCGAACTGGATCCAGCTTTTGCCGTAACCATCGCCAAAGCGGGCAGGGTCGCGGTGTTCAATTGGATCGAGTCCACGTAAAAAGACGTCGCGCCCGAAGTCGTGGGCCAGATCCAGAAACCCTGGCAGTTGGTGACGTTCGCGACGCCGAGCGCGGCCAGCGGAATATTAAAATGCGCCCAGGCATTGATGGGCAGCGTTGGCAGGTTGTAGATGGCTCCGTAATTTTGTCCGCCGTTTGTGGCCAATACACCCATCACTTGCAATCCGGGAGCGCCAGCCGTCCCGCCGTTGATCCAAAAATCCAGGCTCTCGTACGGAGACGTGTTGAAATTTGTGTGGTAAAGCGAAAGCGCCGTAAAAGCCGCGGCGGTGACGCTGATGGAATAACTGCCGCTATAAACCGGCGCCGAATTGAAATCGTTCACGTTGGTCGCCCAGCTGTAATCCAGATAACCATTGAGCAGGCTGTCGGCATAGATCGGCAAATTCGTAGCGGTGGTCCTGACCGTGAAAGCTGACGCGCTCAGGGCCGTGCCGACGGGGGTGGTCACGGTGAGGAATCCGCTCGCCGCCGCGGGTGGCACCGCGGCGGTGATCTGCGTCGTCGAATTGTTCACGAATCCAGCCGCAACCCCGTTGAAAGTCACGGCGGTGGCACCGCCAAAATTGGTGCCGAGGATGACCACCGAAGTTCCCGCCGAGCCGCTCGTCGGTGAAAATGAAGTAATGACCGGGGCGGAAACGCCGCCGCCGCCGCCGGAACCATTGATGACGAGATTCAACGCGTTGGTGACCACGCGATTGACGGTGATCCACAGCCGCTGGGAGTTGGTATCCACTGTTGCAAAATAATCAACTCCCGCATTCGTGAGCCCGGCGCCCACAGCCAGGTTTCCAGGCAACTGGTTCGCGGTGTAAGCGTCAATCGCAAACAGCGGGTGATCCAACGGCGCGTTAACCGCCGGCGTCAGCGCGGCGTTGACTGAATTGGCAAGGGCGTTGATCTCCCACGTCGAGTAGATCGGGTCATAGCCGGGAGGGGTATAATTGATGGTTGCGGAGGAACCGGTGCCCACTCCCGCTGGTCCGGTGGTTCGCACGGTGCCGGTCGAGGCGGAAAGAGTTGCGAGCGCGGCATTTTGCATCTGGAGAACTTGATGCCCGACGGCACCGTTCGTGTAGCTGCCGTTGTGCGTGCCGAAAACCACGAACACGGAATAAGCCATCAACAGACCGTTCGCGCGCGAGCCGGACTCGGTGTCGCCAACCGGATCGTTGGAGTGCTGGTTGTATTGGGTCAGGCTGGTGCTGGTGCCGTCCGGATAACGCGGGTCCGTGTAACCCGGCGAACTGTCATCCCAGCCGCCGACGCGTCCGTAATTGCCGCCCCACGCGAGACGCTTGATGGTGGTCGGGCCGCTCGCCGGAAAATTATCATTGAGGATTTGATAAGCCCAACTCTCATCCGTTAGCATGGGGCCGCTTGGCTGGCTCGTACCGCGCGGATCAATCACCGGATAATTTTGAGGATCCTCGCCCTGGTCACAAACACTGATGGGCACGGTCGCCACATGGCCCATTTCCGCATCCACCGTGGCGGGATTGGCCCACTGCATCGCGTAAGGTATCGAGTTGGGAACCGTGTCCTGCCAGCCGGAACTTTTGGTGACCTGTTCTGGATTTGACGCCAGAGTCACAAACTTGTAGGTATCGCCGTAGGAACAGCCTCCCACATTTGCTTCCACTCCATCACCGTCGTACGCCATGTCGCCGTAAGGCGAACGCGAATCGCAGCCGAGATTCCCGGTCGTGCCGCGCGCATCCTGGGCGATGGCAAAAATGGGATGAGAAGAACCATCCGCAAAAAACCATTGCACCGTGGTCGGTACGCTCTGGCCATAGATCGGGTTGGCCGGCATGGAATAAGTTATGATGGCATGATGCGCTCCCAGGAGCGTCACAGTGGTCGTTCCCGAAACTCCCGCGCCGTTGCCGCTTGAATTGTCGCTGCCGCCGGGATATTGCGCGGTTTCCGCGCCGTGGTTCTGGACAAAGCCATCGCCAGAGAATTCAAGATTTCCACCCGTGGCGTAATTTTGAGTGCCGGTGCAGACGCGGTTGACACCATTGACCTGGTAAGTATAACGCCGCAGATAACCAGTGTAAGGCGCCCGGTTGGTCTGATTCACCATGACGGCCGTTCGCGGCAAGCCGGAGGCGTCGGTCCACTGGACCTCAAGCGCCGCATACCCGTTATCGGAAGTGACGGGAGTGACCGAAAGCGCGGAGGCATTTAGGATTCCGAAAGCCGTCGCCAGGAGGAGCGAACCTACAACCTGCAAAAGCGCACACCACTGATCGAAAAACAATTTACCGATGCCATTCATAAGAAAGACGAGCCAGCGACCTCTGAATTATACATGATTAAGGCGCAACGCCAAAATGGATTTGCCGGGCCACGTCTGAACCCGCTCACAGATCGGCGAAAGGATGGGGAATCGAAGCCTTTTTGGCCATTACCTAACCCGCACCCCACACGCGCCGGTTCAGACTCTTCACTTCAAATTTATGGTACGAGTCGCCAGTTCAAACTCAGCACCCGTTTCAAGATATGGCGGTGACAGTGCGGTTCATTTCAGGCTAACGATCCGAACCGCCAAAGCCTTGAAAATCCAAACCCCAAACCTCAAAGCCAGCGTCCACAAGTTCATCCCGCCAGGAATGCCTATTGAAACGGTGCGCGATAGACAAGCTAGAAGGAATAGTTCCAGCGTGAACGTAAAGGACAATTTTCAATTTCCCCGTCGAAGCAACATGCGCTGGCAGGCAGCGCAAGAATAACTTTAAGCCGTCAAGCGGACTGGGAACAAAAAAATGCTTCTCCATCGGATCGAGTTTCAGAAGTGGCATCACGTTAAATCGGCCCGCGCTTTGCGCTGTAAAGTGTGACCACGCAGGCACCGGACGCATCTGGCCAGCGGCGCCGTTTATCCTGGCTCTTGGAGTTAAGTTTCCCTTTGCAAGTCAGCCGTTGTGGACAATTCCTCCTTAGGATTGCAATCCGCCATTTCGTCAGACTCGTTCACGCACTAAGCCCACACCTTCGGGTTCCCCGAAAGCGCACCACTGTCCTGCGGCATGGGTTCACAGCAACAAATACATATTGTCTGGCTCATGCGTGTGTCTTCCCGACCACGGATCAGCGCCAATAGTAATAGCCACCGCCGCCGCCGAGCAAGAGCACCAGAACAATAATGATGAGGAGAGTTTGAGTTGACATATACATAACCTTAAGGGCTACGGTGAGTCCGCGCTATTAGGTGTTCTCCTCATCGGGCAAAACGCGAGTTTTACGGGCGGGTTTCACCCTGCTCGGTTCAGCAACGGGCCTCCGGCTGTCATTTTCAAAACGATCACACGCGTCAATACCCGCCAGTGACAGTGTAACCAGCTCGGCGCAAATCCTCGGCCAAATCCTGCTTCATCTGCGCCGCCGCTTCGAACGGCATTGGATTCAAATGCACGTACAATTCGGGCAGAAGGCGGACTCCGTATCGCGTCACCACCGATGCGGCCTTAATTCCGCGTTTATGATTCGCAACGCGCTCCTCCGGCGTTAGGCCCGTCATCCCCACATAGACGCAGGGCTTCTTGGGGTCACGGCTGGGATTGGCAGCCCGGACCTTTGTGCGGCGCTTCATCTGGCAATCAAAATTGTGTTGACGGTCCGGCCTGCTCCATAAAGTCAGTCTTCCCCCTCGCGCGACTGGATCAGCCTTCGTGCGTCACTAGCAGACAATAAACTTACGCTGCCTTCAGCCGCTGAAACGGCCGCCGCATTCAAGCGGTCGCCTGGTCTGAGTTGATCACGGCGATTTGACGCCTGAAACGCCGCGCCTCGGCGCTCCGTGGTTTTTATAGTGTGGGCGACCGGCTGATGGAGTCTGCCGGAATATCCGTCAGAAGTTCATCTCGGTAAAACGGCGAGTGGCAATTCGGGTTGTTCTGGCTATTGGGGCATATCAGACGAATGCAAAAACAGGTTCAGGCGGTCGGCCCCGCTCGCGATTTCAAGCACATGCAATGGAATAGCTGTGGCTTGCGTCTCGGAGCGCAAACGGTCCAACGTCATGGGTACTGCCTCTGCGACGACCACGTGGCGGACACGGCTCAACTTGAGAAGGTGGGACCGGTGGCTTGGAAACCGCTCCCATAGCCCGTTGGACATAATAAGTCCCGGCAGGCCTTCCTCTCGCAAAAGACCTGGGGTGGCGCGTTCGGAATTTCCGAAATAGAGCAGGCCAGGCACCGGCACTAACCAATCGGTTGCATGGATATCCCAGCCGGCGACCGCCTGGGAGGGCCCCATGCCATTGGCATAGGTATGGCCCAGAGCAGCGAAACAGAACGTCCGCTGCGTGTCGTTGCCTCCGCAAATGAAAGTTAAACCGCTCGCCTGCCGCAACAGAATTCGCAAGCGGCCGACGGTGACGGGGTCTTCCGAGAGTTGCGGTGAACTGAGCGAGGGAAAGACTCGCAGATGCTGACGGAACAAAGTGGCGCACCAATGATGATTCCTGCACTCACTTAAATTGAGAAGGGCCTCAATTTGGTACAGGTTCGTTGTTCCAGAAGTCCAATCGCCCAAGGCAGTATCGGACAATGGTAAGCAATCCCCCAGTTCCTGGTTGGTCACACGGCGGCCTTCGATGGCCTCCAGAGCCGACCAAAGCCGGCGGATGAGGAGTTGCGCCCGGGCGGGGTCACCCGGCAAGGGATGCCGTTTAGAATTTTTTTGATCATGTGAATTCGTGTTTCCCGGATATTTGTCTTGGTGCAAGGAATGGCTGGCAAGTGCCGTTGTCGCGCTATTTTTTTGTTGCATGGCAGGTGGCAAAGTCATGCCAACCCTCCTTCCCTTCGAGCGGTGCCACAGGATGCCAAATGCGATTTGAATCTCGAATCGGTGCAATTGCGCCGCTTGCTTGAAGGTGGCGTGCAGGGCGATGCACGGCAGCGACAAGGTGGCCAGGCGCGGAAAATTCCCCGGCGCGTGCGGCCGCGCCTGGGCAACGAATCCCCTCACATGGGCCTGGTAAAAATCAAAGGACTTCAACAACCACTCCCAATCCGGTAATTGGCGCCGCGCTCGCACCAGGACCGACACCGACACTGGTTGCCCGGCTCGTGACAATACGACGAGTCGTTGGCCGCAGAACCCGGCTCTGAATTGGGGCAGCTCGGGCACCTGAACCTTATGGCCCCGGAAAATCGGGTTGATTTGTCGTCTGAACGCCGGTGGCAGGTGAGCCGACCAATAAGGGACGACACGGTTGGTGTTCAGGCTTTGCGTATAAAGCTCCGGGGGTTGTATTACTGCAAGTGATTTATTTCGGGGTGTTGCGTGTTTCATAACCCTGCCGTTTTTTTGCCGTGAGGCTCGGTGCGTATGAATTCTGGAGCGATTGAATGGAAAAACTCAAAAAGGGTTCGCGCGACCGGTCGTAATCAGCTTATGAATTCATAAACCCATCGTCGAACAGGTGGGTTCGAGGTCCTTGGCTTGCGGAACATCAAAATGTTGTGGATAGAGAAGGAAAGTCAGGAACGCGCTCGCCCGTAGAATGAATCGCGCAAGTAACTTTGGGCGCCCAACCAACGGGCCATTTGAAATTTTGTGTGATCAAAGGAAATCCCCAGTTCCACAAATGTTTTCACCGCGCTCCATCCCGGTCACTGGTCCTTCAAAGCACCGATGGCGGAAAAACATTCTTCTCCGCCAAGCAGGATGCGCTTTGACGCGGATGAGCGCGCTGATAAGCTTGACGCCCATGAGTTTGATCACACAGAAATTTGATTCGTTCGCATGGCTGATTCTTTTTGTCGCCTGCGTTTTTTTCACTCCGTTCACCACACGCGCCGATGATTCGGTCATAGCCACCAACTCGGGACTCGCCTACCCACCAGCGAAGCGCGGCGACGTGGTGGATGATTATAATGGCGTCAAAGTCGCGGATCCCTACCGTTGGTTGGAGCAACTGGACTCGGCGGACACGCGCGCGTGGGTGGTCGCGGAAGCGAAACTTACGGATGGTTATGTGGCCAAAATCCCCGCGGGTCAGGCGCTCAAGGAACGGCTGACCAAGCTGCTCGATTTCGAGAAATACGGCGTGCCGTTTCACAAGGGCAATCGCTATTTTTACAGCCATAACAGCGGGCTTCAACCGCAGAGCGTGCTTTACACCACGATCGGGCTTGCCGGCGAGCCAACCGTCGCGCTGGATCCGAACATGATTTCCACCAACGGCAGCCTGGCAGTGGTGGGCGAGGTGGCAAGCCGCAATGGCGCGTTGCTGGCGTACGGCATTTCCCATGGGGGTTCGGATTGGACGGACTGGCATATCCGGGACCTGGCGAGCGGACAGGATTTGCCGGACGTGCTGCGCTGGACGAAGTATTACGCGCCGATTTTTGCGCCAGATAGCAAGGGGCTTTATTACAGCGCTTTTCCCGAGCCGGCTCCGGGTGAGGAACTCCGAGCGCGGGACTTGAACGACGCCGTTTATTATCATGCGCTCGGCACGCTCGCTTCGGCCGATCACAAACTCTACGCACGCGCGGACCATCCTGACTGGCAGTTTGCGCCGCACCTGACGCACGACGGCCGCTGGTTGGTGCTCCTCGCCGGCGAAGGCGAGGTCGGCGACAAGGGACTCGAAAACATCTACGCGCTCGACCTCAGCCAATCAAATGCAACCGTGACGGCCATCGCCGAGGGTTTCGCGGCGGACTATCATTTCGTCGGTGCCAACACGGGGATTTGTTACTTCCAAACGAGCCTGGATGCGCCGCGTGGCCGGGTCATCGCGATCAATCCCGCGCAACCGGACCGCGCTCATTGGCGCGATATTGTGCCGCAAGGACCGGATACGTTGGACGCGGCATACGGCAGCGTGAACTTGGTGAACCATGAACTAGTCGTTCGCTCGTTGCATGATGCCCATAGCCAGGTGAAAATTTACGGGCTGGACGGCCATTTGCTGCGTGAAGTCGAATTGCCCGGACTCGGCACGGTGTCGGGTTTTGGCGGTGAGCCGGATGACCTGGAAACTTTTTTCAGTTACACCGATTTGATCACCCCCAACACCATTTATCGCTACGACCTGAAAACGGGCGCGAGCGAAATTTATCGTGCGCCAAAAGTAGCGTTCGACCCCCGTGCGCTTGAGACGAAGCAAGTCTTTTATCCGAGCAAAGACGGCACGAAGATTTCCATGTATCTCGTTTACAAAAAGGGTTTGAAACTCGACGGTTCGAATCCCACCGTGCTCAACGGCTACGGCGGTTTCGGCATTTCGGTCCTGCCGCGATTCGACGCCGCGCGGCTCGCGTGGCTGGAGTTGGGCGGCATTTACGCCATCGCCAATATTCGCGGCGGCGGCGAATACGGCGAAGAATGGCATCGCCAGGCGATTCGAGCGCACAAGCAAATCGTGTTCGATGATTTCATCGCCGCCGCCGAATGGCTCATCGCGCAGCATTATACCTCGACGCCGAAACTGGCAATTGAAGGCGGCTCGAATGGCGGTTTGCTCGTGGGCGCGTGCGCGACGCAGCGGCCGGATTTGTTTGGCGTCGTCCTGGCGCACGTGGGGGTCATGGATATGCTGCGGTTCGATTTGTTCGGCCAGGGCGCAGGCTGGGAGGGGGATTACGGCTCGCCTCATGACCCGGAGGATTTCAAGGCGTTGCGCGCCTATTCGCCGTATCACAACGTGCGCGCGGGAACCCGTTACCCCGCGATGTTCATCACGACCGGCGACCACGACGCGCGCGTCATGCCCGCGCACTCGTTCAAATTCGCGGCGGCGTTGCAAGCGGCGCAGGCTGGCCCCGCGCCCATTCTGCTGCGCGTCCAACTTTCCGCCGGACATGGCGGCGGCGCAACTACCAGTCAATTGATCAACGAGAAGGCGGACACGTACGCCTTCCTGATCCAAAACCTGGGCATGGATGCAAAGTGATGGTTTTCGCTGCAAGCCTCTTTTGAGGCAGCCGTCTGGGCTTTTAGAACGAGGCTTCAAACGAACCGTTCTTTTTCTTATTCTTAATTCGGACTGAACGATCCGCCAGCATAGATGTACGCGGCATAAACGCCAACTACCACTCCCCCGATTGTTCCCCAAACCACAGCGTCCACGGTGACCGTCCCCGGTGTCAGGAGTACCCGCTTTAACTCCTCAGCCGTATCCTTATAAACCGGCAAAGTATATTCACCTTGAATGCTTCCATCACGAACCAGCGTGAAACCGCGCGCATTGTCCAAAAGCTGCGCCCAAACCTGCACCCTCAATTTCGTCCCGTTATTTGTTTGCACCGGGATCGGTTCCATGCCGGCTGACAATGAAATCGGCAAATAATGCGGTTTCTTCCTGAGTCTGATCCGCTCGTCGTTCGCCAGCAAAAAATACGCCCGCATTCGAGTTGCGCCGGTATTTTCGCGTTCCTCCTTGTATTCCACCAGCACCTCTTTGTCCGTCCCGCGCTGGAACAATTTCAATTCCGCATTCGTCGCGGATTTATAATAATCAGATGTCCCGCCCCCCCAAAGCGCACCCGTCAGCGTGTGGTCCTGCACCGCCTCGCAACCGCTCAGTAGGGGAAGCAAAGTGGCGAAGAAAATCGAATGAATGAAAATCGCGTTCAAGTTCTTCATTCATCCTTTCCATTTATTTGTGGTGGTGATGATCATCCCGCGAACAATCGGAATCGGCTTTGTCACTATAGTAGGCTGCCGCGCCGATAGCCCCAGCCACAGCGCCGACTAAAGCGGCATCCGCCACGACCGCCGCCGGGCCAATCAGGGCAATTTTGAAGAAGGTTTTGGTGGTGTCAAAATACATGGGCAAGGGATACTCGCGTTCGACCTGTCCCTCACGAATCAATTTGAACCCCTGATTGTTTGCGCACAAGTACACCCAGACGCTGCGATTAAGATTCGTGGAATCCGCTCGTATGACTGGAATCGCATCCATCCCTGAAGCCATCGAGAGCGGCACGAAAACCGGTCGCCGAGCGCGTCTGACCCGGTCCTCATTGGCCCTCATCAAATAGGCGCGGCGACGGACCGAGCCAGTCTTCACGCGCTGCTCGTCATAGACCACCAGCAACTCGTTGTCCTTGCTGCGCTGAAAAACCTCCAGATTGACTGGCTGGTTGGGCTGATACTTGTCGTATCGGGCGTCTTCCAAAAGGGCGTTCGTCGCGCAACCCGCCAGCAACGGTATTGCGGTGGCAATCAACAGGGCCAAAAAAGGAATTCGACGCCGCATAACATTTCTTGGTGGACCTATTTTGCAGACACCTTTCTCATGTCGTCCAAATCGAGGAACATGTTCGTGTCCTCAAGATGCTTGTGAATGAACTTTTGCAACTCCTTGGTTTCGGCCGTCAAGATGACGTACACCGAGTTCGTGTCGTCGGGCTTGGCGTGAGTCACCAAGTGGCGGATCGCTCCGGGATTTTTGTCCAGATATTTAAAGATCCATTCGTAACTGAGCGTGGACCATTTCAGAGTTGGCTGAATTTGCGCCACCTTGAGCAGATAATGCGATGGAATTCCCGGCAACTCGCCGGCCACCGTCTGGTTCGGCACGCAATCCATGAACATTTGATCATCCAGCTTGAACAGGTGCGTGGAAAATTCTGACGGGCCTTTGTCGTCGGCGATCACCAGTTTGTATCCCTTCTCGCCGCTCTTCTCGAACGTCCAGGTGTTTGTGTCGTTGCCTGGCGCCTTGACCCAGGCTCCGACGAGCGCCTCGTCAAATACCAGTTCCTTCTCCGTGTAAAACGGATAGACCGACGGCACCACGCATCCCGCCAGCGCCACGCTGATTCCCACGACCACCCAAAATGCCATTCGCTTTTTCATGCTGATTTTAATTTTGACCATTCGCAAAAAGAATTCCCCACCCCGCTAAATTGCTACGCTGACGAATCGGATGGTATCCCTCCCGGGTGAAAAAACGTTAATCGAAAAAATCAAATGCTCCATCAATAAAACTGATGATGGCCACTCCTCCCCTTCAGCATCTGTCACGCGTTACTTTTCCCTCGACTGCTTGATCGCCAGCGCCAGCCATAACAACCCGCCGACCAACAACGCTACCGGCAATACCATCACCGCCGCGCGCAGATTGTGCCACAAATCCGCCAACCGCCCCACAATCTCTGATGACCACATATCGCCAAACAAATGAATCATGAAAATCGAAAGCGCCATCGCGCTGGACCGCAAATTCACCGGCACCGTTTCAATGATGAGCGTGTTCACCGGGCCGGTGCAAAGAAACAAGAGAAACATCGAAATCGCGAGAAAAACCATTGAAAGAACGGTCCCTTTAATCATGAATGCCATTACCACAAACGGAACCGCTGCCAGCACTGATAACGCGAGTGTGAAAGCATAGCCTGCGGGATTTCTCTTTTGCCACTGGGTTGCCATGAAGCCGCCAATCATCGTTCCCAACAATCCGGACACCACCAGCACAATTCCAAAAAAATTGCCCGCCTCGGTTAGTGGGACTTGATGCACTCTGACCAGAAAGGTCGGTCCCCAAAGCCCAAACGCCCCCAGCGCGAATGTGTAAGCCGTGTAACCCAGCACCACGAGCAGATAATCGGGGATTCGCAGTAAGTTCAGAATGCTCCCCGCCGAGGGCCGTTCCGTACATTCAGCGGCTTTTCCCTCGATCAGACCGCGTTCGGGTTCACGAAAAGGCAGCAGTACCAGGGCGAGTATGAAACCCGGCGCGCCAGCCCAAATAAAGGCGTCACGCCAGGTATAATGCGCGGCAATTTGCGCGCCCAAAATGCTTCCCAATGCCGCCCCAACTGGAATGGCCACGTAAAAAATGGTGAGGGCATTATTCCGGCGCTTCGGCTCGAAATTATCCGAGATCAGACTCGGGCTGATGGTCGCATAACTCGCCTCGCCCAATCCAACCAACACCCGGTAACCGAGCAGCACGGCAAATGTTCCTGCATACCCGGTCAAAATCGTTCCCAGACTCCACACAAAGATACCCGTGGCAATGAGCCATTTGCGGGGAAAGCGGTCTCCCAAATATCCAAAGAATGGCGAGGTCACGAAATAACCGATCATGAATGCAGTCATGATCCGGCCGGCCTGTCCGTCACTGATATGCAACTCGTTTTGCAACGGCGACAGCACCGCCGAGAGCACATAGCGGTCGAGGTAATTGAAAAGGTTCAGCCCCGTCAGAATGGCGAGCGTCCAGGCTGGGCTGAGTTTCCGGTTCATGATTTCGGTGCGCGATTTCGTTCTAAATTGACAAACCGATGATACTCACACACCCCGCCGCGGGCGAACAAGAATCGCCAGGTGCGGACGCGAGTTTAAGAACTTCACCCGCATTGCCGTCTTTTGAAAAAAGCGCCCGCCGTGCCTCCACGGTTCCTTCCCGTTCTGTTCCTGCGCCATGAATCCGTCACGGCGGGCGCGCGATCTTGCCACATCGCGGGCGCATCGTATCGAGCCTTGCCAGTGCCCCGTTAATTGATAAAACTTCACGCGTCATCATTTTTATCAATGTATGAAGCGGAGAAAAAATCAATTTAACCACGGATGGACACGGATGGACACGGATTCGGAAGAAATTCTGGAATGGAAATTTGTCAGTCAAAAGCGAAACCTCATCCGCCGTTTTTATCCGTGTGCATCCGTGTGCATCCGTGGTTTGCGTGTTCTTAGAAATTTCTTACCAAGATGAACGTTCACCACTTGGAGCTGTTTTATTACGTGGCCCGTCATGGCGGCATCAGCGAAGCCGTCCGCCAGATTCCCTACGGCATCCAGCAACCCGCCGTCAGCGGCCAGATCGCCCAACTGGAGGAATTCCTCGGCACGACGCTGTTCCATCGCCGGCCATTTTCCCTCACCACTCAGGGTGAAAAGCTCTACCGCTTCATCGAGCCGTTTTTCACCGGCATCGAGGCGATGACCGGCGAGCTCCAGGGCGGGGCCACGCATCAAATCCGCATCGGCTCCTCGGACGTCGTCCTGCGCGACCACATGCCGGAATTATTGCAGGCCGCGCGCAGGAAATTTCCGTCGTTGAAAGTCACCCTGCGCGAAGGCTACTCGCCGGAACTCGAGGGCATGTTGCAACGACAGGAAATTGACCTCGCCGTGATGCTCACCGAGCGCAAGCCGCCGAGCGGGATGAATTCACTCGTGCTGCTCGAATTGCCCTTGATCCTCGTCGTGCCGGAGAACAGCCCCTATCATTACCCCGAGGAAATCTGGAAACAGGACAAGATTCAGGAACCGCTCATCTGCCTGCCCGCCAGCGAACCCATCTCGCGGAATTTCCAGCAGGGTCTCAGCCGGCTGGGCGTGGACTGGTTTCCGAGCATCGAAATCAACTCGACGGACTCCATCGAAACCTATGTTGCCAACGGATTTGGCATTGGCCTGACGGTGTCTATTCCCAAGACAAAGATGTCTTCAAAAGTTCGTCCGCTGGCGCTGCCCGCCTTTCCCTGCGTTATTCTGGGCGCGCTCTGGCGCGGCAAGCCTTCCGCCCCGTTACGCACGCTTTTGGACGAATTGCAGGCGCGCGCCCGGCGTTTGACCGGTTAGCGTTTTTCTTCCGCGGAACATTTTGGCCGCACGTGGCAAAGGAGTTGCTACTTAACCCTCGTAAGTAGTTACGAAAGACATTTATGGCACTGCCATTTTTAAACGGCCAGTCGAAAAAACGCGATCAAATCATCGCCATAGACCTGGGCGGACGCTCCACAAAAGCGATCCACCTGCAACGCCGCGGCGATGCCTATACGCTGCTGCGCTATTGCGTCCTCGACGCGCCCATTTACGAGAAGGCTCTTTCCGTCGAACTCCTCACCGAACACCTCAAGGCCGTCCACCAGGCGCTCGACACCAAGACCAAGTTCGTCAGCCTCGCCATCGGCGTCAATGATTCCATCGTCCGGCAGGCGGAACTGCCGCAAATCCCGTTGGACGACATGCGCCAGATCCTCAAGAACAATTCCAAGAATTATCTGCAGCAGGATCTGCCGGGACACGCGTTTGATTGTTACTTTATTCCCAATCGCCTCAACCACGGCGGCAATGACGCCAACAAGAACCTGGGCGCCGCTTCGCAAAAGCTGAAGGTGCTCGTCGGCGGCGCCAAAAGGCAATTACTCGACGAGATCCAAACCGCCGTCCGCCAGGCCGGATTGATTGCCGATCGGGTCATTCCCGGAATCATCGGCCCCTTCAACGCGTTTGAACTCGCCATGCCGGACATTTTCAACAAGGAAGCCATCGCGCTGGTGGACATCGGGTTCAAGAGCACGTCCATCTGCCTGATTCAAAAAGGCGAACTCATCGTCAGCCGCGTCGTCAACATCGGCGGTGACAAACTGACGCAGGGATTGGCCGAGGCCATGAACATCAGCTACGCCGAGGCCGAAGGCATCAAGGTCGGCATGGCCGCCGAGGTCCAGTCCAATATTGAACCCCTGACCGCCCCGCTGGGCCGGGAATTGCGGGCGTCCGTTGATTTCTTTGAACACCAGCAGGACCGCACTGTGAGCCAGATTTATGTTTCCGGCGGATCCGCCCGATCTGAAGTGGTGATGAAAGCGCTCGAAATCGAACTGATGGCCCCCTGCAAAACCTGGAGCCCGATCGCCACGGTGCAATTGGGCCTGCCCCCGATGCAGGTCAGTGAAATCGAGCATGTGGCCCCCCAACTGGCCGTCGCCATGGGCACCGCGGCTGTCGCCTTCTAATTTCGCCTATGCCAATCCGCATCAATCTCCTGGCCGAAGCTCAAGCCGCCGAGGACCTGCGCCGCCGGGACCCGGTCAAGCGGGCCGTCTTTGTCGCCTTCAGCCTGGTCGTCATGGTGCTGGTCTGGATCAGCTCCTTGCAGGTCAAAATCATGGCCGATAATTCGCGGCTCGGCAACCTGCAAGCCCGGCTCAACGCCCGCACCAATGATTACACTCAAATCCTGGCCAACAAGCGGAACCTCACGGATGTCAACGAGAAGCTGACTTCGTTGAACCGCCTGGCCGTGAGCCGTTTTCTCCACGCCACGCTGCTGGATTCCCTCATGCATGCCTCGGTTGACGGCATCCAGCTCACCCGGCTGCACACGGAGGAAGGTGTGGAAATTACTCCCGCGGTAAACCCGGTGGCGGGGGCCAACGGCCGGCCGGTCGGCGGCAAGCCCGCCAGCGCGTCGGAAAAAATCAAATTGGTCCTCGAGGCCAAAGACACGAGCGCGAATCCCGGCGATGAACAAATCAACAAATTCAAAGACACCCTCGCGCACACCCCGTATTTCGAATCCCGGCAGATTTCCACCAACAATATTCTCCTCCGGAACCTCTCCAGCCCCCAACTCGACAACGACTCCGGCAAGCCGTACGTGATGTTCACCCTGGAATGCAATTATCCGGACCGGCGCTTATGAACAAGCTTCCCAAAGAAAAACAAATTCACCTGGTCGTCGTCGCGCTCGTCACCCTGGGCGTCATCGTCGGCCTCTGGTTCGGAGTCATCGCGATGCAGCAGGCCAAAATCAGCGCCATCGCCCGGCAGAGCCAGAAAGTGCAGGATGAAATGGCGAAGATCCAGAAAGTGAAGGTCGAGGCGGAGCAGGTGGACGTCGCCCTGGCCGCGTCCACCAATCAACTGAACAAGATCGAATCCGGCATGCCCTCGGGCGACCTGTTCTCCTGGACGGTCAGTTCCCTGAAGCAATTCAACAACCCGAGCTACAAGGTGGACATGCCGCAAATCGGCTCGCCCAGCGTGGGCAGCGTCCGGCTCTATCCCGACTTCCCGTACAATCAGGCCGCCGTCGCCGTCAGCGGCTCCGCCTATTATTACGAGTTTGGCAAATTTCTCTGCGACCTGGAAAACCGCTTCCCCTACTTGCGCGTGCAGAATTTAAGCCTTGAGCCCGGTTATGGAACCACCGCGGAGGAACATGAGAAGCTCAACTTCCACATGGAAATTGTGAACCTCGTCAAACCCAGCACCTCGTTGCCATGATCGCACCCCTGAAACCGCTTCGGCTTATTTCGCTTTCCTTGCCGGCCTGCGCCATGCTGGTGTTCCTCGGCCTGGTCACCAGCGCCTGCGGCACCATCGCCAGCAATGGCCCGGTGGAACTCAAAACCAATTTCAGTTCCTCCGCGTCCGCGACCAACCCGGTCCCCGCCGCAACCAATTCCGCCGGCGCCGGGACCAACTCCGCCGCCGGCACCAACTTCTGCGCGGTCGAACTGCCGATTCCCGCCGCCTTATTTGAACTGGCGTCCAAGCCGACCAAAGACCCTTTCTTTCCGCTCTCGCTCCGGCAGCCGATTCCAGTGGTCACCAATTCCGCCCCGGCCTTCTCCGCGTCCGCCTTCGCGCTCAAGGGCCTCTCCGGATCAACCGGCCACCGCCTCGCGCTGATTAACAACCGCACGCTCGCAGCGGGAGAAGACAACGAAGTCACCGCCGCTTCCGGCAAGGTCAAGATTCACTGCGTTGAGATCAGGGAAAACTCGGTCATCATCCAAGTTGACGGCCAAGGCGAACCCTTCGAAGTATTTCTCCGTAAATCCGCCCAATAACCCCTATGAACCCGCTTCGGCCATGTCTTAATGCTGGACAACAACCAAGCCGGAGTGGGCACAAACGCAATAAAATCAAACTCACTAACCTGCTTTTCCACTTGGCACCCTTGCTGCTGAATTCACCCGGTTACATTGGCACAAGAATTGGTCAGGGCTGAAAACGAAAGTAAAACTAAACATGAAATTCATCGCTACCTTGCTGGGAATCGTCACACTCGGCGCCATCTGCTTCACCGCCATGGCCGAACCCAAATGGCCGAATCCCATTCCGCCAAACCCTTTGCTCGCATCCAATGCCAATGCGGCGGGTGAAACCACCTCCACGAATACGGCAACCGATACTGTCGCCGTCGTGACGAATGTTCCCGCCGAGGCTCCCGCCGCCACGAACACCGTGGTCGTGGCCGTCCCGGTCGCGACCAACGCCACAGTGGTGGTCGTTTCCCCGGCGGTTCCTGGAGCCGCAGTAGCCGCCGCTCCGGCGGACACTTCCCCCGCCGGCTTGAACGGTTCCCACGATCCGGGCACCATCATCCCGCTCATCGTGATGGATGATGTCGAATTGATTGACGCGATCAAAAACCTCGCCCGCCAGGCCAGCCTCAATTATATGCTCGACCCGAAAATCACCCAGCTCTACGGTGGCGCTGACGCCAACGGCGTCGTTCACACCCAACCGCACGTCTCGCTCCGCTGGGAAAACCTCACCGCCGACCAGGCGCTCCTGGCCGTGTTGAATAATAATAATCTCGTCATCGTTGACGACCCCAAGACCAAGATCGCCCGCATCACTGTGAAAGACCCGAGTGCTCCGGATCCGCTCGTCACCAAAATCGTCCAACTCAAATATGCCTCCGCCAGCAACATGGTGATCAATACCTCGTCCATCCTCACGGATAAACGCAGCAAGGTCATCGCTGACGTCCGCACCAGCCAGTTGGTCGTGGTCGCCACGGAAAAGGAATTGAACAGCATTGATGAACTTGTTGCCCGCCTGGACACCCCGACCAAGCAAGTCCTCATCGAGGCCCGCATCGTGGAAACCTCAAAAAACCCGACCAGCGCCAAGGGCGTTGACTGGTCCGGCACCCTCCAGGCGCAGCATGTGTCGTTCGGAAACAATGTTAACGGTGGCCAGTCCGGGTCACCCTATACATCGCAACTCAGCGTCGTCACCAACATTGCCGGTGGTTTTATCTCTACCACTACCTATAGCGCAAACAATACCCTTGGAAATCCTGGTTTGCTGGTGGATACGGCCCACGGTTTCAACCCAACCACCGGCTTTCTTAATGCCGATGGCGCTTCCGCTGTCCTGTCCTTCCTGAATAATAACTTTGACGCCACCGTCCTTTCCACTCCCCGCGCCGTCACGCTCGACAACGAGGAAGCCGTGCTGTCGGTGACCACCGCCCAGCCCATCTTTCTGACGACCGCCGGCACGCAAGGTTCGCCCGGCGGTTCGCAGGTCAACTACACCAACCTCGGCACCATTCTCAAAGTCACGCCCCGCATCTCGGCGAACAACACCATCAACCTCAAGGTCGTTCCCGAAGTCTCCGACGTCGCCGGAACCATCACCAAGACCGTCGGCGGCCTGGTCAATCAAGCTGACGTCTTCGATGTCCGCCGCATTGAAACCCACGTCCTCATCCCCAGCGGCAACACCCTGGTCATGGGCGGCCTGGTCAGTGACAATCGCAGCAAAACCAGCACGAAAGTCCCCGTCTTCGGCGACATCCCGCTGCTCGGCGCCGCTTTCCGCTCCGAATCCAAGACCCAGAACAAACAAAACCTGATCATCTTCATCACTCCCACGATCGTTCAAACCGAAGACTTCCAACCCACGGAAACCTCTTTCCTCAAGACCAAGGTGCCCGACCTCAAGGCTGCTGACTTCGGTGCCTGGGACAGCACCACGCCGCAAGACTGGAGCAAGCTCGTCCACTCCAAGAAAACCAACAACGTGGACGTAGTCGGCGACATCCCGACGACCAACTAACTTTTGTTCCCCGCCACCATGCCACCGCCTTATTCATAGGGGCGGTGGTTTTTTGCTTCTGGCGCAGATCAATTTGGAATCGTTTCCGTCACTGAAGCCAGCTTTAATTTACTCAATCCGTGTTCATCCGTGTTCATCCGTGGTTGAATCTGTCGTCGCCGCCACTTTGCGCAAATACTCAAACGAATAAATCCCCGTCGCGTGCCCATCGCCCCAAATGGGCTGGATCGCGTAACTCCCCACGTTCGTGATTCGCAGCAGCCGAAACGCTCCCGGCTTAAATGACTGTTCCGGCCCCTTGTGAAGCTGCCCCATGATGTCTACCTCGCCTTTGCACCCGGCGCAGGGACAATAACGCCGCAACTTCTCCAGCGGCACAAAACTCTCGCCGCCATCCGACCATTTAACGGCCAGTTCCTCGCCAATCGTTTGAATATCCACCGGTTGCATCCCCTACCCTAATCCCAGTCGCTTTCCAACGTCCATTCATTCGTTCAACCCGGACGATTTTCACGAGCGGTCGTGGCGGACTTGTTCCCCAGGAAATACGCAAATTACCCACCGTCAACCATTTAAGTTTTTGAAGACTGTCACCAGTCATCACCAGGAAAAATCGTTGACTTGCCCCCTATTCTTGGGAAAATCGAACACGATTCGGGTGGCAGTACGTTTCTTCCGCGGGATTCCCCATCCCCACCTCCTTGGCGTCTGCCGCCCGAGTCATCTCCCCATCGAAATATCCCCGCTCAGTCCAATTTTCCATCTGTGCATGACCTCTCAATCCATCCGCGACCTCCAGGTTCGGAGTTCAAGCTTTAGCTTGTCGGGCTAGTGTCTTAATTTGGGTGGCACGGGCGACCCACCCGTCCCGGTCGGCGACTCGCCGACCGGAATGGAGAGAGCATATCTTGTAACATCGCGTTATGAGCAGAACTGAATCCATCGCCGTTCCGTCCGGCGGGTCGCCGGCCGGAACAGGCCAGTGGCCTGTGCCACCCTTTTTCAAATTGAGACACTACCCTTGTCGGGCCAGGACACGTCCTTAAACTTAGTCTAACCTAATATTTTTTATTGACCCAAACTTCTTCCATGCTATCGTATCCTGTCGTCAATGAAGACCGGCATTACACCCGCATCGGATCCGGCCTCCACGCCGGGCGGCTCCGCCGCAGCCATCGTTCCCCAGACCGGGCATCTTTCGCTGGAAGGCATCCATGGCACCATCGCTGTGCCCGGAGTTAAAACGGGTTTCTGGCGGCAATGGCGGGCCTTCGTCGGGCCGGCCGTGCTCGTCAGCGTCGGTTACATGGACCCCGGCAATTGGGGCACGGACCTGCAAGGCGGCGCGCAATTCAAGTACGGCCTGTTATGGGTCGTCGGCCTGGCCAGCCTGATGGCCATTTTCATGCAAGTCATTTCCGCGCGGCTCGGCGTGGTCGCGGGCAAGGACCTGGCCCAATGCTGCCGCGACTGGTATCCCGGTTGGACCCGCTGGCCCAACTGGCTGATGAGCGAAATCGCCATCGGCGCCTGCGACCTCGCGGAAGTCCTCGGCAGCGCCGTCGCCCTCAACCTGCTCTTCCACATCCCCCTGCTCTGGGCCGTCATCATTACTGGACTCGATGTCCTGCTATTGCTGGCGTTGCAACGATTCGGGATGCGCACCATCGAGGCCATCGTCCTGTTGCTCATCGCCACCATTAGCGTGTGCTACTTCATCGAAATCTTCGTCCTGCCCCAAACCCAGCCGAGCTTTCTGGAAATGGGCCGCGCCCTGGTCACGCCCAGTTTCCGCCAAACCGGGATGATCTACGTCGCCGTCGGCATCATCGGCGCGACGGTCATGCCGCATAATCTCTATTTGCACTCCGCCCTCGTCCAAAGCCGCAAGTTGCAAAAGGACGAGGTCTCCATGCGCCAGGCCATCCGGTTCAATACCATTGACTCAACGGTGGCCCTCACCATCGCCTTTTTCGTGAACGCCGCCATCCTGGTGCTGGCCGCGATGGTGTTTTTCGGCAAGGAAAGCGTCACCGTTCCAGGCGGGCAAATCGTCAAGTTCGGCGAGGACACCGATTGGATTCGCATCGCCTATCTGACGCTCGCGCCGCTGCTGGGCACGGCGTTGGGCAGCACGTTGTTCGCCATCGCGCTCCTTGCCAGCGGCCAGAGCAGCACGATCACCGGGACGCTCGCCGGGCAGGTTGTGATGGAAGGATTCATGCACTGGCGGATTTCGCCGTGGCTCCGGCGGCTCATTACCCGCACGCTGGCCATTGTGCCGGCGGTCCTCATCATCGGCCTGCGCGGAGACAGCAGCGTGACAGATTTGCTGATTCTCAGCCAGGTGGTGCTGGCGTTGCAACTGCCCTTCGCGATGTTTCCGCTTTTACATTTCACCAGCTCTGGCAAAAGAATGGGGCGATGGAAGAACGGTTGGTTTCTGCTGGTCGCCGGATGGGGCAGCGCGGCGCTGATCACCGTCATGGACATCTACAGCCTGCCCGACTCGCTCAAATCCGCGTGGCACGTCATCCTCGGCAGGTGACGGGCGGCAGCTTCGCCACGAACCCCGGTTATACCACATCCAATATGAAACCGCACTATTTTGAATTGAAGCTGCACACGTTTCTCCCTCGCCCCCTCCGAGGGGGAGGGCCGGGGTGAGGGGGCTTCTTCAATACAAAATTGTACAAAAGCGAACTGGCAACGGTACTATGTATAAAACCATCCTTGTCACCCTGGACGGAACCCCCAGCGACCGCGCCATCATCGAGCACGTCAAAAAACTCGCGCAACTGACGGCAGGCAGCGTGGTCTTGTTGCATGTGGCGGACGGCTGGGCCGCGCGCACCTACGGCGCGGACGCCGTCAGCCGCGAGATAGCCGAAGACACCGCGTACCTCGCCAGCGTGCGGGCGGAATTTCAAACCCTGAATATTCCCGCCGAAGCGGAGCTGGCTTTCGGCGCCCCCGTCACCGAAATCGTGAAATGGGTGAAGCAAAAAGGTTGCGACCTCGTGGCCATGAGCACGCATGGGCATCGTTTCATCGGCGACATATTTCTCGGCACCACCGCCAGCCGCGTCCAGCACAGCATCAGCATCCCCGTCCTTCTGCTGCGGGCGAAATAATTTCAATCCGCTTTCCCCAGCGCCGTAGGCGCGACATATTTGTAGAAACAAACAAACCAAGAATTTCCCAAGCTCCGTAGGAGCGGCATAATTTTAGAACGGAAAATATAATCGTTTCGGGAGCCGATTATGTCACTCCTGATGGAGCTTTGGATTTTTAGAGGGGGGTTACTACAAATATGTCACGCCTACGGCGTTTCCAAAAAAACGATCCCATTGTAATCCGCAGTTGGGTGTGGAGACACCTGTTTCCTGTGTCATGTAGTCATGCGAACTTGACACACAGAATCTGTGCCAGCGAGGCAAGTGTCACGATAACCACACGATGTAGCAGCGAGCCTTGGTCAAGTATAAAGAAACTAGATCGGTCAGGTGCTTCTTTGAACGTCCACAATCGAAATAGATGTTCAGGAATTGCAAGTGTGAACAGGACTGCTCCAGCGAAAAGCGTTAATAGAGGGTTTGAACTTTGCTTGGCGACTAAATGATAAAATGTGATGACAAATAAGACCTTCATCACAGCGTTTTCCTTCAGACTTCGTTCATACATTTTTTCTATCCCGACAGGATATACCTGTTGAAGCAGGAGGGTCGCACCAAGTTTTATCAGACCGATGGCTGGAATAGACACCACGCCGAAAATAAATACCTTGCGAATTGTTTCGGTATCCAAAATCTTGATTAGGGCCAAGTAGCCCAGGGCCCAGAACGCCGCTCCGAATAGTATGACGCCCATAATTTACACCATTTCACTTTCAGCCATATATGGCAGTCAAAAGAAATTTACTCAAATCTGCGAATACGCCGTCGGCCGCAAAAACACGTTGCTGATGTTGCAGACGATTTCGGCATCCGTGAAACCGGGTGTGGCGCTCAACTTTTTCCACTCGGGATCGCCGCCGAAAGCGCGCCAGTTCGCATCATGCGCCGCCATGTCCTCGAACGTCACCATGTAGGTCAGATTCGGCATCCGTGTCCCAATCAAAGTCTCGCCGAAAAATACCGGCTGGACTCCCGCGCGCCGGAAAATCGCCAGTTCGCCGGTGTTGAACATTTCGATCTTCTTTTTGTTTGCGGCTTTGCTGTGGCTCTCATAAGTGCGCAACTCGAAAATTCGCGCCTTCCTTTCCGCGGTCGCGGCGGGCACTTCCATTTTTGGCACCCCGGCAATCGCGCCCATCAACGAGCTTTCCACGCGCACGTAAGCCGGGTCCGTGGCCGGCGCGTTGAGGAATTCAGCGCCCAGCTTCTGGTATTCCGGGTCCGACCGCACGCGGTCGTTCGCCATGCCGAACGCCTCCAGCGATTTGTAGGGGAGCAGCACATACATCGTCGCGTTGTCCGGCCCGATCATCACGTTGAAAACGCCGACCGGTCCAATGCCCGCACGGTTCATCGCCGGAATGGCGGCGTCCCGGTAAAAATTCTCGAACAGCTTTTGCTTCGGCCCCCGGCGCAAATGATACAGCCGCAGTTCGTAAAACTCGCGCCCGGTGTCGCCACTTTTTTCAGGTTCGGGCGCGCCAAACACCGTTGCCATTGCCCCAATACCCGCAGCCGCCACGGAGGTTTTCAAAAAATTTCTACGTTTCATAGGCTGGAAAGGTCCGTCTCAAAGAGTTGAGCCGTTGCCAAACCGGTTGTCAATAATTACCGAATTTGCGTTTCCCGACTTGCATCCGGGGCATTTTTCGGCGAACAGTGAGGCATGGTTGCGCGCGCACAAATCCCAAAATTCAGCGAGGCGGTCGCAAGGGAGTTTCATCCGGAGAAAATAATTCTTTTCGGGTACTACGCCTACGGCAATCCGAACGTGAACTCGGAGGTTGATTTGTTGGTCATCATGCCGCAGAGCCGTGCGCGCGGAAAACGATTATCCGTGCGAATCAGACAGGCCATTCATCGAGACTTCCCGCTGGATTTGCTGCTTCGGACACCTGCGGAAGTGGCAAAACGACTGCGCTGGGGCGATTTTTTCCTACAAGAAATCATGGAAAAGGGCGAAGTCCTGTATGAAGGCTAACATTCAGTTGAAAATTCCTAATTCGTAGGAGACGACGTAAGGAGACTCTGACTTTTCCGGTTTCTGACTGGAACACAGAGAAGTCAGAGTCTCCTTACGTCGTCTCCTACTTATTAAAGCAACTCCAGCACGCGGTGCAGCTCGGCGTCAGTATTGTAGAAATGCGGCGAGAGGCGGATGTAACGCCGGCCTTTCCGGTCGGCGCGCAACGAGGTGAAAATATTCGCGGCCGCCAGCTTTTCATGGAGCGCGGGCAGCGTCGCGCTGTCCGGATGGCAAAACGACACGATGCCGCTGGCGGATTCCGGCGCGGCTTTCGCGGCGAGCACCTCGTAACCCTTCGCCTGCAACGCGGGCACCAGCCAGGCGCGTTTGCGCAACAATTCCGCCGCGATGTTTTCCACGCCGATTTCCAATATCAATTCCAGCGCCGCGCAAAGGCCCACGATGCCCAATAAATTATGCGTGCCCGCCTCGAACCGGTGCGCGCCGCCGCGAAAAACAATCTGTTCCTGCGCCACAAAATTGGCGCAGCGCACGTTGTTCCAGCCGTAAACGGGCGGTCGCAATTTTTCCTGCAAATCCTGCTTCACGAACATCAAACCCGCGGCGCACGGGCCGAGCAGCCATTTGTGCGCGTCCGCCGCGAGAAAGTCCATGTGCTCGACGGTGGTCGGAAACGCGCCCAGCGTTTGGATGGCGTCCAGCGAGAAAAGAATGTTGCGCTGGCGCAAAAATTTTCCGATGGCCTGATGGTCCAGCCGCGCGCCGCTCACAAAATGGCACGACGCCAGCGCCACCAATTTCGTCTGTTCATCCACCTGCCCCATCACGTCAATGGCGCGGATGACGCCCAATTCGCGGGTGTTGATCAACCGGACCTGCACGCCGCGGTCCGCCAGCGCCATCCACGGATAAACATTCGACGGATAATCATCGAAATAAATCAAAATGTTGTCGTGCCTGCGGAGATTCAACCCGGCAGCGATGTAACTGAGCGCGAGCGAAGTCGGGCCGACAAATGAAACCTCCTCCGGTTTGGAATTCAGCAGGCGCGCCGCCAGTTGCCGGCCCGTGTCCAAAATCCTGGGATAAACCACAGTCTCCTGGTCGCCCGTCGCGGCCAGTTGCGCGTAACGCGCCACGGCTTCCGCGACCCGGCGCGGCAAGGGACAATCTCCCGCGTGCGCGAGAAAAATCTTGTCGCGCGTCACGGGAAATTCGTGGTTTCGCAACTCTTCGTTGCCCAGCACTTCAGCGAGCGTCATGGGAGTAAAAAAATTCTAAACAAATTAAGAAAAAGCAAACCACGGATGCACACGGATTAGCATGGATTCGGATGAGCGGCTGCATTTTAAGAGGGTAACCGCGAAATATGCGAAATACGCGAACGAGATTCCCATTTCGCGTATTTGGCGTATTTCGCGGTTAAAATTTCTTTGCGCACTGAGTGTTCTTTCTTGAGTGCATCCGTGTTCATCCGAGTCCATCCGTGATTAAAATCTGGTTTTCATCACTTCATATCTATCGCATTATTTATTTCCTTGAAGTAACCGGTGTAAAAGCTGATGACCTTGAACGCCACCAGGCCCGCGACGCATAAATAAATGAATTGCGGAACCCATTTTGACAAAATGCGAAGCTTGGTCGTGCCTTCTTCCTGGTAATAGGCATGCAAGCGGCGCAGCGATTCATCCAACTGACCGCTGATTTCGCCGGACGAATACAGGTTGGCGAACATCTCCGGGAATTGCGAAGGCGCGGCCGTGACCGCCTCGGCGGGGGTCTGGCCGGCGACAAGCTGCGGTTTCCAGGCCGCCACCGTTTCATAAAGCGCGGGCGAGCCGCTGGCTGCCGCCGCCATTTCCCAGGCCTCAATGATTGTCATGCCCGCGTTAATCAAGGCTTCCAACGAGGCCGCCAACCGCGCCAGCGCCAGGTCGCGCCGCGCGGCGCCGAGCAGCGGCACAAATTTGGTGATGCGTTCAAAAATGCTCCGCCACTTCGCCCCGCGCCGCCCTTGCGAGGCGTAAATCATCAGGAAGATTCCCCCATAAATGGGAATCAGGATGCCGAAGGTCCTCATAAAAAGAGAGAACAGGGAAGGACTATGCGCAAACCAATCCACAAACGGGAAAACAAAAATGGCCATGTGAAAAACGAACACCGGATAGAGCAAGTCCGAAATCACCTGGCGGAGCAGCGCGGCGCGTTCATCGTAATAAGTCGCGAGCAATTTGAACACGGCGTCCAGTCGCCCGCTTTGTTCGGCTGCGCGCACGAGCGCGATGTCAAAGGACGGCACCCAGCGGCCAATATGTTGCAGCGCGTCCGCGACGGTCGCGCCCTGCGTAATTTCCACGATCATTTCCTTGATCGGCTCGCGGAAGGATCGCGCAGGGGGATTGCGGGACAACATGTCGAGCGCCTTGAGCATGGGCACGCCCGCGGACGCCAACTGGCCGAGTTGATGGTAGAATTGCGCGCGCTGTTTGAACTGGCGAGGCGTGACGATTAGCGGCATAACGCCCGCGCGCGGGAGAAACTCAATTGCTCACTTTGTCGAAGCTGGCCTTGAGGTCGCGCTTGCTGCGCAGGCCGACGATCTGCTCGGCCACCTGGCCGTTCTGGAACAGCAGCAGCGTGGGAATGGCGCGCACTCCATATTCCGTGGCCAGGTTTTGCTGGTCGTCAATATTGACCTTGCCGATGCTGACCTTGCCGGCGTATTCGTCCGACAATTCATCGAGGATGGGCGCGATCATTTTGCACGGGCCGCACCACTCGGCCCAGAAATCTACGAGGACGGGAGTGATGGACTTGAGGACTTGCTGATCAAAATTGTCCTTGGTCAGCGTGATGATGTTCGGGGAAGACATGTTAATTTGAGTAAATAAGTTGCAACCGAAGCCGGCAGGCAGGCGGTTAATTCGGCGTGAAAAGGGTCATGCAATAAACCGTGGCGCCCACGGCGATGAGGCCGATCACGGCGGCGGCAATGGCCAGGCCCTGGTCAAGTCCGCTGAGGGCCGGCGCGGCGGGCGCGGCCATGGGACGCGGAGCCGGACGTTGCGTGGCGGGCGAGGCGACCGGAGCACCGCCGATGCGGGCGGGCGGAGCCGACGCGGGCGCGGCAGCCGCATGGGAACCGGACACCACCATGGGAGCGGGCCCGGCGGACGCCGGGCCGCCCGGAGGCAGCGTGGGCAGCTTGATCGTCGGCGCGGCGCTGGGCTTGGGCGGCAAATTAATGCGGACCGTTTCCTTCTTGGGTTGAACCTTGGAACTTTCCGGGGGCCTGGGTGGAACCGAACCGCCGGGCAAACTGGGATTGTTATCTGCCATAAATAATTTTGTTGAGCCAAGTTAAAGTTGCCTTGCGCCCCTGTCAAACTCTTATTCAGCAGGAAAAAACCCGATACCCGCCCCGCGTCACATGGCTCCCACCAATTGGCCGGAGGAAGCCTCGCGCGACTTTTCGTTGGCCGCCATGACTTGCGCCACTGCCGTCTTGATGCTGACCAAATTAAAGGGCTTGGCGATGTGAGGGTTGCCCAAGGATTTTAGAAAGTCCTGCGTCTCCTCGTTCACCACATCACCGGTCAGGAAGATGATGCGCCCGGCCAATTCCGGTTGCTTTTGCACCGCCAGCTCGAAGAATTGGCGGCCATTGATCCCGGGCATGCGAAAATCAGAAATCACCAGATCGAAATCCTCCCGGTCAATCAAAACCAGCGCCTGCGCCGGCAGGTTGCAAACGGTCGGCGTGTAGCCGAGCAAACCCAGCATCTCCGCCAGCATCTCCGCGATGGCTTTTTCGTCGTCGAGGACCAAAATTTTTCCCGAACAGGCCGGTTCAACCTCAGCCGGTTTGGTCGTAAAAAACGCAGTGGAACCCTCCTTGGATTGGGGCGCGGAGGCCGCAGCTGCGGGAAATTCCAGCACGAATCCCGCCCCGCCCAGCGAAGACCGTTCATAATATATCCGGCCCCGATGCTCGGTCATCAAAGTGTGCGCGATGGACAGCCCGAGTCCCGTGCCCGTGCCGACTTCCTTGGTGGTGAAAAACGGCTCGAAAATTTTGTGCAACAATTGCGGCGGCACGCCCGGCCCGTTGTCCTCGACCATCATCAGTACCACCTGGCCCGCGCGGCTGGTCTTGATCCGCATTTTTCCCGGTCTGGGCAAATCCGTCATCGCCTGCAGCGCGTTGGTCATTAAATTGACAATCAACTGCTGGATTTGGTCCGGGTCCGCCGAGATCATGGGCAGCGCGGAATCAAAATCGAGCAGGACTTCCGTCTTCGCCACCACCAGGTCGAAATGCCGCAACTCGACCAGCCGCTTCGTGACGTCATTCAAATCCACCAATTCCCGGTGGGACGGCTGCTGGCGCGCAAACGCCAGAAAATTCATCACCAGCTTCGCCGCGCGATTGCTCTCGTGCGCGGCCTTCTCCAGATCGGCGCGGGTTTGCGGATTCAACTCGTGGTGCATGAGGACCAGTTCCAAATAACCCTTCACCACGGCCAGCGGATTGTTCAATTCATGCGCGACGCCGGAAATCATCTGGCCGATCGCGGAAAGTTTTTCCGCCTGGCGCAACTGTTGTTCCAGCCGCGCCCGCTCCGTCAGTTCCGCCAGCGAGAATTGGTAGCCCGTCTTGCCGTCAAACTCCACCTCGGTCCCGTTGACCTCGACCAGCACGATGGCCCCGGTCTTGCGCACCAGGTTCAGCGGACGCTGGAGGCACAAGGCCTTGAACCATTGCGCGCTGTTCTGCGGCGGCGGGCCGCTCAGGCTCTTGAACTGGCAAAACGCCGTCAGGCAATGCCTGCCCAGTTCCGCGCGCGTGATGCCCAGCATCCGCTCCGCCGCGCGGTTCAATTCCAAAATCTGAAAATCCGCCGCCGAGGTGATGATAATCGCCTCGCTGGCTTGCTCAAAAAGTTTTTGGTAACGTTGCTCCGTTTCCGTGACGCGGCATTGCAGCAGGTCGCGCTCGACCTTGCCCGTCTCGACGTCCTCCAGCGTGTGTTGCTGCGTGTCCCGCGCTTCCTCCAGCACCAGGATGATCATGCTCACCGCCAGCATCAATTGCAGCCCGGCGGAAATGAACAGCGCCACACTCGTCAGGTCCTCCGAATTTTCCAGGAACGGATACCCCGCCATGTAAATTCCCCACAGAAAAAAGCCCAGCGTCAACAGCGTCGCGCCGATGTAAGGATGGTTGCGCCGGTATTTGAAAAAACTGCCGGACGTGACCATGCTGGAAATGGCGATCAACACAAAAACGGGCAGTTCCAATTCCAACGGCCGGTGCAGCGTATAGGCGCCCACATAACTCCACACCAGCAGGAAGACAATGAAACACGCCAGGACCGACTGGCGGATCGGCTGTCCCAAAAATTGCAGACTGCCCCAAAGCAGGAGGATGGCGGACACACCGATGCACCATTGCTGGAGCATCAGCAACACCGGCAGGTTCCGGTCTGCTTGAATGCCGAAATTCAGCGTGATCCACAACGCGTAAAACAACCATGCGCCCGTCCAGATCGTGAAATAACGCCGCTTGGTGTACCGGTTCAGGTAATAGAACAAGCCCACCAGCACCCACACACTGAGCAACGATACCAACACCCCCGCCTTCAGGTATTCGCGGGTAAAGACGAGGTCAGGGCTAATCTGATGAAACCACTGCATGGCCAATAACCGTAGCTAGTTAGATGCCGGAATTACGTGGTTCCAGCAAAATGCCTGCTGGTAAAATTGAATCTGCGCTCCTTTGGATGCCCCATTTTGGGGTAGGGATGGCGCGCTGCGCCATCCGCGCCGCGTAATAGCGGCGCAATTCCCCGTAAGACGTTCGCGCTGCCCAAATCCTTCCGCCCGTTATTACGCCATTCAGAAAGCCGTGTGAAGCTGCCCCCGTCCTGTGCTCGACTGTCAAATTCTGGAACAGTCCGTCTTTCACTTCTGGCATACGATGTGCTAATTTTTGAGCATGAAATTGCGCTTTCTATTGTTGATGCTTGCCTCGACTCTTGCCTTCAATCCCGCAACGCTAAACGCCCAGTCGGGCGATAACACTTCAGCCACTGCCACCAACTCATCCGTTACCGGGACCAATGGCCTTCCCGAGCCCAAGCCGCCCGGACAAAATTTCACCAACTCCGCGGGCATGGAATTGATCCAGGTGCCCGGCGGATACTGGGCCGGCAAATACGAAGTCACCCAAAAACAATTTCAGAAAATCATGGACTCGAATCCCAGCGCCTTCGCCGGCGCCACGCGCCCCGCAGACAGCGTCACCTGGTACGAAGCCGTTGACTTTTGCAAAAAAATGACCGACCTCGATTTGAAGAAGAAACTGCTGCCCGAGGGATTTTATTACACCCTGCCCACGGAAGACGAATGGCAATCCCTCGTGGCCGATGCCAGCCTGGGCGATGCCATCACCAGCTTGAATGGAAATTTCCGCTCCGAAACCAGCCCGGTGGGCAGCGCCGCGCCCAACAGCCTCGGGTTGTATGATGTTCGCGGAAACGTGATGGAATTTTGCCTCAGCGACGAATCCAAGCCGTTCCGTTTTCTCAAAGGCGGCTCATGGCAGGACCGGACCGAAGACCGGCTCCGACCTGAATTCCGCTGGTATTGCAAACCCGACGAACGCCTCAACGCCTTCGGCATCCGCTGCCTGCTGAAGTCAAAGTAGAGCGCAACAATTAATCCCATATCCACGATGACACGCGTGATATTTCAACCCCGCAAGCGACCGCCATTCTTCTCCCTCGCCCCCTCCGAGGGGGAGAGAATTCCCCGAGTGATTTCGCGCCTTGATGCCCTGAAACAGCAATCTCTTCCCCCTCTCCGCTCCCTCCGAGGGAGGGGAGAGGGTTGGGGCGAGGTGAGGGTGAACCGCGCATTTTTCTTCTGCCTCCAACTATATTGCTTTTTGTTTTGCCTAGCCGCATTTGGCGCCGGTGAAATTTCCCGCGCCTATCATTACAAATGTTTTGATGCCAATGGCGTTTTACTCCTGGAAGGCGTCATCACCTTGCGCGTGGATGAAACCGTGCAGGTCAAGGGCGCTTGGAGATTGCAAGCTCTCGACAAAAACAAATTAAAAGAGCTAGGCCCGCAAGACGGCTACGGGAGATTAGTGGGACAATTAAAAGGCGACAGCATCTTTCTGAACCTGAATCCCGCCGAGTTTGAAAATAACATTTATTTGGACGGCAAAGTCACGAGAGCGAACATTTTCAAGATCAGCGGGAAGTGGGGATACTATGGTTTTGTCGGCAAATTAAACGAGGGTAATTTCGAGATGGTGCGGCAGAACGATGCGCCCAAATGAGGCCCGCCTCTGCGGACTATTGCAGGGGGTGAACACCCAATCTCATTCGGAATGCCCAGGGTCTTTCGTTTTGAGTTCATAATTTGGCGATAAGGGCCAGACATCGTTTTGGGCAGGAGCGGAGGTTATCGCGGAATTCCGGGAGGGATTGTTCCTGCAGGTGGTCGGCGAGGATCTGAAGCAATGCGCTGCGGATGAGCGCCAGGTTGGCGAGCAGATTGGCATTACGGGAGCGCGACTGGTCTTCTCCCATCAAGACGTCGCGCCGCCAATGATTGCGGATTTCGACCCCGCCCCAGTGCCCGCGGATCAAGGCCAGCCATTGCTCCGGGGTGTGCTCCTGGGGCCAAGCGCTGGACAGGTAATAACGTGACTCGTTGGTGGTGGCGCCGGTCTTTTTGACGGTGCGCTCGCTGCGCAATACGATCAAGGTGCGGGCGAAGGGAAAGTCGGCGGTGAGGGGTTCGATGGGAAAGGCGTGCAGGTGACGGACTTCGACGCGCCCATCCCCGGATTGCCGTCGCGTTCCACCACTTGCCGCAGATAGTCACCGACCGGCTGGCCCGCCCCCAGATAATGATGGCCGGCCAGCAAGCCATCAAACCATTCCCCTTCGTCGGCCAAAGGAACACGAACGGCCATTATTGAACGAGCTGCTTCAGACACCACCGGACCAGATTGCGTTTTCACCCAGCCTCAGCAAAGCAAAAATGGCCCTCCGTGTTTAGTGAAATCTTTCAACCCTCAATCACAACAACTTCCAGTCATGGAGGAAAAGACCCTGATGTGGTGGCAGAGTTAACCGCAAAATTTCTTGCGAATTTACTCATTGGTGGTACCGTTATTTGCGTAAAGGAGATCGTTCCTTGAATTCCCGGGCGGGATGCAAAAGTGTGCCATTTGAATTCGCGAATGGTGGCCAATGAGTATTTTGCGTTGCCGGTCTTAAACTCCGGGGGCGACTTATTATGTACACGCAAAAGCATTGGTAAATTTTGGCGATTCCCGCCGGCAGTCAAACCAAGTCATACCAAGTCAAAGTAGTTTGACGCTTTGACTGTCTAATTTTAGCCACTTGCGACGGCATCGTACCGCTTGGTACCGCTTAATATCGGTTCGTACCGCTTGAGACGGGGGGAAATTTTGAAAAGCGGTCGGAAGGCAAGGCACTCCCATGGAACAGTTGGCTACAACAATGGAGGACAGGGTGACGTCGGTCAAATCGTACTTGGAGCAACATGCTTAGTTGAAAATTCCGGAATTGGAATTGCTTAGCGACGGGGACTGGCTGACTGCGATTCGCGATAATAAATTGAAAACAGACGCCGATTTCCGTGAAGCCCTGAACGCCGTGCGTTGCACGTCAAAATTTCACTTCGCGGATATATTGCGCAGCGCACTGCAAGATTATGCCTCGGCGAATGATGGAGAATTGCCTGGCGACCTCATCCGATTGACGCCCTATTTTCATCCGCCTGTTAATGATGCCTTAATCCAGCGCTATGCGCTCAAGAAAACAGGAAAGCTGAATGATGTGTCGCTGGAAGAAATCCTTGTTGCCGAGACGGCTCAACCAGTAGATGACACCGTAGATACTTTATTTGAAATTAGAAGGGAGGTCACCAACACAACCGGTACAAGAAGAAAATAAACTCTATTATGTCAAAGCCCCTTCGCGGCAATGTCCCGGCGAAACTGCGCGCCTTCAAAATGAATTTTCTCCACAGCCGCGTACGCGGCAGCTTGAGCGGATTTCAAATCCTTGCCGAGCGCCGTCACGCCGAGCACTCGCCCGCCGTTGGTCACAATTTGCCCGCCCTTGAAGGCGGTGCCGGCGTGAAAGACTTTTGTGCGCGGCAGTGCGTTCGCGGCCTCGAGGCCGGTGATGATTTTGCCTTTGCCGTAATTGCCCGGATAACCACCGCTGGCCATGACGACGCACACGCTGGCCAGCGGACTCCATTTCAATTCGATTTTGTCGAGCGTGCCGCTCACGCTGGCGTCGAGCAGTTCGACAAAATCGTTTTCCAATCGCGTGAGATAAACCTGCGTCTCGGGATCGCCGAAGCGCGCGTTGAATTCCAAAATTTTCGGCCCGGTCTTCGTGAGCATCACGCCCGGATACAGAATGCCGCGATAATCAATACCCTCCGCCGCGCAGCCGCGCATAAACGGTTCGAGGATCGTGCGCGCCACATCCGCCAGTTGCGCGTCGGTCAGGAACGGCGTGGGGGAATACGTGCCCATGCCGCCAGTGTTGAGACCCAAGTCGCCGTCAAGCGCGCGTTTGTGGTCCTGCGAAGTCGGGAAGATTTTAGCGGTGCGGCCATCGCACAACGCGTGGAGCGAAATCTCGGTTCCCTCCAAAAATTCCTGGATCACTATTTTCGCCCCGGCCGCGCCGAACGATTTGCTTACCAGAATTTCGTCTATTGCCTTGTCCGCCTCCGCCACACTTTGGCAAATCAAAACGCCTTTTCCCAATGCCAGCCCGTCGGCCTTCACCGCGCAACGCCCGCCCAGCGACGCCGCAAAATCCCTGGCCGGCCGGTCCTCAGCAAATGTCCCCGCCCGCGCCGTTGGGATGCCGAACTTCTCCATGAAGTTCTGCGAAAAAACCTTCGACGATTCAAACTGCGCCGCCTTCCGGTTCGGCCCCCAGATCCGCAAACCATGTTCCTGGAACAAATCCACGATCCCCAGCGCCAGCGGATTATCCGGCCCCACGACCGTCAAGTCCGCCCTTTGCTCCTGCGCAAATGCCAGCAACCCCGGCAAATCCTCCGCGCCCAACGCGACGCATTGCACGAGTTCATTTCGTGCCAGCCGTTCGCCGGCGATGCCCGCGTTCCCCGGCGCGCACCACAGCTTCGTGACATGCGGCGACTGCGCCAGTTTCCAAACCAGCGCATGTTCGCGTCCGCCCGAGCCGATGACGAGGAGTTTCATTCAATAAACGTCATCATGGCTCAACTGAAGTTCAGCCCCAAGATGCGGATGCTTGCGGATGAAGCGGCGGGAGGAACGAACAAAAATGGTGGAAGACAGGAGCAACCGTTTCACGCGAGAATCCTGCGCATGATCACCGCTGGACTGGCAGGACGCAACTTGCCGGACTTGAATTCCTTCCGCGATTCCCGCACTGATTTCACCAGCGCTTCCCGGCGGCGCTCGGCCAGCCGGTGCTGCAACAAAGTGACGAGCGATTCCTGTTGCTCATCGGGCAGCGCTTCAATCGAATCAACGACTTGGCCATAACTTTTCATGCCGTGAATGTACTCACCCAAAATCCTTCTGTCAGGCTCAAATTTTCAATTCTTCCCGCCCAATTCCAAATCGCCTCATTCCACTTCCCGCGACACGGCCAGCAAAATCTTCTGCTCGCGCCGTTCCATCATGTCGCCCAAGCCATCAAGGCTCAGCCAGTAGAGGATTGCGGCCAATCCGACCAAACCCAGCGATCCCAGCGAATCCACCAATGGCGCCGGCCAACCGCCGAGCTTTTCCGACGCCAGCCCCAGCAGCGGCGGGATGAAGATTGGAATCATCGCCACCGGAAACAGAAACTGCGTCAGCAGGATCAACAACACGGTTTTTGCGGGCGGTTTGGTCGGCTTCAGCGACCCTGCCGTCACGCGATAAGGAGCCCAGACAGAGACGAAATTCCCTACCACACTCAGCAGCATGAATACCGCGAGCAGTTTGCAAATCCCGGCCGCCAGTTGCAGCAACGGCAGATGCGCCACCACGGTGAGCGCGCCCAGCAAGGCCAGTCCCAGCCCCAACGCCAACGGGAGCAACGCCAGATTCTTGGCCAGCAAAACATCCCGCCGCCGCGCCGGAGACAAGACCAGCGCCCGGAACCCGTCGCGATCAAAGCCAAACAAATTCGTCATCTGCGTGATCATGCCAAAAAAGGTGAACACCACCGCGCCCGTGCCAAAGAACAACCGCGCCGCCTCACTCACGCCGCTGAATTTATTCAGGAAGATGATCGGCACCAGCGCCACCAACACGATCATATTGGTGAAAAGCATCATCTTCACTTCCGGCGCGCGCATCATGGAGCGAAGGAAAGCCAGCGAAAGCGCGGCCACATCCTCGGACACCCACGGCACCTGCTTTTCCATGAAATTCTTCCGCGCCACCGAAGGGACTTGTCCCGCCGCCGGGACGGTGACCGGCGGCGCGACTGCGCCGGTCTTGTCGCGACCGAGATAAAAACGCATTGTGGAACGATAAGCGCGCGCCAGCCCTGCCGCGCCCAGCAGCAATCCTCCCAGCGTCCCGAGCAACGCGGGCCAGACATTTCCTTCCGCCAATCCCATCGCGCCCTTCGGCAGCCACAGCACCGGCACATAATTATGCGCCAGCAGCCAGCCGGGCGGCATGCCATTCAAAGCCGGCTGGGGATTCTGTCCCCTCGTAGCATTTTGCGCAGCGCCCGCGTCCGCTTGATTTGCCTGGTTCATGCCATTCGTGCCGGAGATCACCACCGGATTTATCCGCTTCTGAAAATGACGAAGATACACATTGATGTAAAGGTTCGGCGCCTGCCCCATGAGCACCATTATCAACGTCAAGCCCACCACCACATTGCGGCGCTTCCTCGGATTCACCATCAGCGTCACCAGCCAGCCGCGCAGGCAATACGTCCAGGCCGTCACCATGAAAACAAAACTCACCACCAAAGGAAACAGCAGCGCCATCGAAAACCCGCGGCTCCAGATCAATCCCAGACACAAACCCGCCGCTCCCGGCAAAAATACAATGATGCTCGGCGTCACATGCGACGCCACATAGTTCATCACAAAAATCCCCTGCAACGATACCGGCAGATGCAGCAACCTCGCCAAATCAATGGACTCCGAGCGTTGAATTTCCGTGAGCACCCCGACCATCCAAAGAAATAAAAACACGCATGCCACCGCATCCCATACCACCATTACCACCATCGGCGACGCATGGGCCAGTCCCAGCGCACCGCCCAGCAACCCGCCCACGCCCGCGCCCACGGCCACCAAAATCCCCACCACCAACCCAATCACCTGCACCACGGCATTCAGCGCGCCGCCGCGCGAAAATTGATTTCGCGAAAGCCGCCATCGCAACCAAATCACCGTCTGTAATTGACTCCAGTTCATTCCAAGTTGGGAGTTCAAGCTTTAGCTTGTCCCCCGCTGTTCTTATGATTGTCTCACCCCTCCAGCCAGCTCAACTTCTGGCTTTCCTGCATATCTCCACCCACCGCTTTGATGAAAATTTGTTCGAGCGATCCACTTTCATGGGCTTGCGCCATTGTCCCCTGATAAACGAGCTTGCCCTTCGCGATAATTCCCACGTCCGTGCAAAGCTTCTCCACGATTTCCAGCACATGCGATGTCAGGAATACCGTCCCGCCCCGTTCCACGCAGCGCTTCAACACGTCCCGCAACACCAGCGATGCGACCGCGTCCACGCCTTCAAACGGTTCGTCGAGAAACAACAAATCGGGGTTCGGAATCAACGCCGCGGCCAGCGCCAGTTTCTTTTTCATCCCGTGGGAATATTCAAGCGTCAGTTTCTTCTCCTCGTTCTGCAAACTCATCATCGTGAGTAATTCCTGCGACCGCTCCCGCACCGTGGCCAGCGGCAGCAGATACATCCGCCCGATGAAAGTCAGGTATTCGCGCGCCGTCAAATTATCGAACAACGCCAGGTTCTCCGGCACCACGCCGATGCGCCGCTTGATCTCGCGCGCTTTGTCCATCACCGCCAGGTCCTGGCCCAGGATGCTCATGGAACCGCCCGTGGGCGCGAGCAATCCGGTCAGCATTTTGATGGTCGTGGATTTCCCCGCGCCGTTGGGGCCGAGGAAGCCGTAGAATTTGCCACGCTCAACCTGCAAGTCCAGGCCGTCCACGGCGCACACCGCGCCAAATCGCCGCGTCAGCCCTTTGGTTTCAATCGCGAAATTCATCTCACCGCCGAGTTTATCCATGTTGCAATAAAAGTGCGAGCCGATAATTCACGCCGCAGTTTGGAGCGCGGAGCATTGCTCCGCGAAAAATCTCCAATGATTCAAAAAACAAGACTTCCGCCCGCCGACCCTAATCGTTATAATCCGCGCTGATGATCGAATTACCGGAGCAGTATCGAGCCTTGATTCTGGTATGTTCCATACCCGGATTGTATTGTCTCATGCTCCTGCTCGGCCGCTGGCTCAAACGCAGCCACGGAGTCCGGCTCGGCTGGTCCTACCATCTCTTTGCTCTCTGTCTCGCGATTTATTTCCCAGCCAAACTTTTTGATCTCCCACTTAGTCTTCCGCTCTGGGGCGTGCCCGTCACTTTCCGCCGGGAAATCGGTTCTCTCATGTGCCTGCTCGGCGCGGTCTTTCTCCTCGCGCTGGTGGACCGTTATGTCTGGGATTTGTATTTCCGCCAGAAACATCGCGTCAAGATTCCCAAATTCCTCATCGAAGTCTGCACCCTGCTCACCATTACCACTGCTGTCATCGTCATTCTCGATTTGGGCTACGGCCTCACCATCAAGGGCCTCATCCTTGGTCCGGGCGTCCTCGCCGTCATCGTCGGTCTGGCCATGCAAAATCTTCTCGGCAACATCATTGCCGGCCTCGCGTTGCAATTTGGCAAGACCTTCAAGGACGGCGACTGGCTCTTCGTAAACAATCAATACGCCAAAGTCATTGACATCAACTGGCGTTCCACACGCCTCCTCACCAACGACGACATCTCGGTGGATATTCCCAATCTCGAGATGACCAAGAATGTCATCGTCAATCTCAATCTGCCGACGCGCATGCACGCCATGCGCATCAGCGTGAACGTGGACAACACCGCCGCGCCCAGCCGCGTCAAGGACGTGCTCCTCCATGCCACTTCCAACGCCAAGGGCGTCGCCCCCAATCCGCGTCCCTGCGTTTACCTCAAGAATTTCGGCGACTACGCCGTGGAATACGAAATCAAATTCTTCATGGAGAACCATGATCACTACTACGAAGTCTGCGACGCCATCCGCACCAATGTCTGGTACAGCTTCCAGCGCCACGGCATCCGCATTCCCTTCCCCGTCCGAACCGTCCAGCTCGAACGCCCCGCCCGCAGCAAGGAACAGGAAATCCAGAGCACCGCCCGCATCATGCTCCGCCAGCATGCCCTCTTCAAATCCCTCTCCGACGACCAATTGGACGCCCTGCTCCCGCGCGGCCGCCTCGTCCATTTTGGCCGCGACGAAAAACTCATCCAGCAGGGCGACGAAGGCAATTCCATGTTCATCCTCGTGGATGGCGAGGCCAACGTCGTCGTCGAGAAACACGGTTCGCCGGTGCATGTGGCCAGTCTGCGCGGCGGCGATTGCTTCGGTGAAATGTCCCTCCTCACCGGCGAACGCCGCAGCGCCACCATCCTCGCGCACTCGGACTGCGAAGTCGTGGAAATCGGCAAACCCGTCCTGGCGCGCAGCCTCAAGGAAAATCCCGAGCTGCTCACCAGCCTCAGCGCCCTCCTCGCCAAGCGCCAGATGGAAACCGAGGGCATCGTCGCCGCCAACACCAAACCCGAAGTCGTCAACGCCACCCATACCGAATACGCCAACACCTTCGTGGACAAACTCCGCGTGTTCTTTGAACTCTGATCGCTTCGTGTCCACTTTTGTTTGGTGTCCACCCTTTTGTGTGTCCGGGTCGGGGGACACGCTAAAGCGTGGACACCCAACCATCACCACGCCGCGATGGCTGCAATCAAAATGACTTCTCATAGTGTCTCCTAAAATGACCGTGCGCCAGAACGTCAAATACAAACTCCCCGCCTCGCGCCGGAAAAACAGCCACCCGTTCTACTGGCTGCTCGCCCTCGCCCTCGCCGTTTTCCTCGGCTGGCTTTGGTGGAACTCCGGCAAGACCAGTTCACCGCCGCCCGCCAAAAATGCCAGCGTCGGCGTCAAAACCAACATCCCCGTGCCAACCCACCGCGACACCACCACCCCGCCCAATCCACCGCCCCTTGCGCCGGCCAATGCGAAGGTCGCGCCCACTCAATACCCGCGCCCCGTCCAGAATGCCTTCGAAGCCCAGGTCGTCCTCGTCTCCCTCGGCATCTCGCCCGGCTCCCTCGATGGCGCCATCGGTTCCCAGACCCGCGCCGCGCTCGCGGCCTTCCAGAAAAGCGAGGGCCTGCCCGTCACCGGCTCCCTCGATCCGCTCACCCGCACCAACCTCCTCCTCGACGAATCCCCCTACACCACCTACACCGTCACCAGCAACGACCTCGCGCGCCTGCAGCCATTGGCCGCGACCTGGCTCGGCAAGTCCCAGCAAACCGCCCTCGATTACGAAACCATCCTCGAACTCGTCGCCGAAAAGACCTTTGCCCACCCGACCCTCATCCGCCAATTGAATCCCGCCGTCAACTGGACCAACATCCGGGTGCAAACGACTGTAATCGTCCCTAATGTGTCCTATCCCGACGACCCCGGCAAAGCCGCCTGGGTCACTATCCACCTCAACAGCAAGGTGTTAGAGGCATTTGACGCCGAGACCAACCTGATCGCCCATTTCCCGTGCAGCATTGCCAAGCACGTGGAGAAACGGCCCGTCGGACTCCTCCACGTCGTCGTCGTCGCGCCCCACCCCAACTACACCTTCGACCCCGACGTCTTTCCCGAATCCGCGGAAGCCAAGCAACTCGGGCGCAAACTCGTCCTGCCGCCCGGCCCGAACAACCCCGTCGGCGTCGTGTGGATCGGCCTCGACCGACCCGGCTACGGCATGCACGGCACGCCGTCCCCCGAGCTGGTGGGCCGCACCGAAAGCCACGGCTGCTTTCGCCTCGCCAACTGGAACGCCGAATACCTTCTTCGCCTCATAGCCATTGGGACTCCGGTGTATGTGGTTGAATAGCAGGTTGTTAATCAGGTTTTTGGCCAAAACTCAAAAAAATTTTATTTTAACCCCGTTGGTCCGAAATAAAACCAGTGAATTTTTCGACCACAATCAGCTCCACCTACTGTTCTCAAACCCATTGATTCATTTGCACGGCAAGCAATAATGAAAAATCCACCCATTGCCAGCGCATCTGGAAATTCCAAACAGCGCGGCATTAATCCCGGCTCGTCGCGCCATAGCGTCCTATGCGACGGCGGAATGTCAAAGAGCACTTCCCTCCCTCAACGAGCTTAAACTATCACAAAATAATTTTAACGAAAAAATTTCTGAAGCTCAGGATAAATTCCTACGCGCACGCTGGGAACGCGCGCCGGGTTCGTCGTGGATATACTTGGCATCAGATAACAAATGGACTGGATTTGAAAAGGAAACACGACGGCGGGAATATTTTGCGCAGGGCAGGCGTTGTGCCATACTATCGTTGCGCAATGAACGGTCAGCAAACAGATTTATGAACCCAAATTCAACCACACGCTGGTATCACTTTATCGCTTACTTCTTCGGTGGGGCTTTCCTTGCCAACGCGATCCCGCACTTCGTGAACGGCGTTTCGGGCAGCCCGTTCCAGAGTCCTTTTGCGTCGCCGCCCGGCCAGGGCTTGTCCTCGGCCACCGTCAACGTCCTGTGGGGATCATTCAACCTGATTCTGGCGTACCTCCTGATCGCCCGCGTCGGCCGATTCGAGTTGCGCCAATCGAAGCACGTCGTTGTGCTGGGGCTGGGCGCGCTGCTCATAGCGCTCTTCTCGGCACACATATTTGGAAAGTTTCACGGGGGCAACCTTTAACCGGTGCGCTTCAAGATATAGGTTGGAAGCTGACCGGTATTTTTTTTGACAGAATGAACACCTGAACTGCGAATTACGCGAAACAGGCTAACAGGGATTTTATTTTCGCGTGGTTGGCGTGGTTCGCGGTTGAAAATTTCCCTTTATGCCGTTTCGTAAATTCTGTCCATTCTGTCAAAACCTCCGGTTGAAATGGCGGAAGGGGAGGGATTCGAACCCCCGGAGACGCAAGCGCCTCGGCAGTTTAGTAAACTGCAGCTTTAAACCGCTCAGCCACCCTTCCTCAAGGCCGCGACACCCTGCCCTGCCCCGCGCCAAATGACAAGCCGGAACGTCTGGCCCCGGGGAGCATTCGCGCCCTCGCGTGTTCCGACCGGCGCCCTCGCCGGTCGGTTCCATCCTCTGAAAGTGGTTATCCAGATTCCAAGCGTCGGAGTGGTCGGCGGGGGCGCCAACCACTACACGCGAGGGCGCGTATGCTCCCCACGACCCAATTCCCTCAATCGCAAATCAAAATTCAAAAATCAAAAATTAAAACGTTTGCCAACTCGCGCGGGTCGGTTCACATTGTGACGCGATCAAACCATTTAATTTTATTTAACCAGGAGCAATTATGGCGCATGTGGTCACCGACAAATGTAACGGCTGCAAATTCACGGATTGCGTGGAGGTCTGCCCCGTGGCGTGCTTTTATGAGCTGGATAAACAACTGATCATTCATCCCGACGAGTGCATTGATTGCACCGCTTGCGTGGATGTGTGCCCGGTGCAGGCGATTTACGCCGATGCCAATGTCCCGGAGGAATTTCAAGCGAACATCGCGTTCAACCAGACGGAAGCCGCCCGCGTCAAGTCGGAGGGCCTCGAAGCCATCATCAAGAAAAAAGACCCGCTGCCGACCGCCGAGGAACGCAAGAAAGCGCTCGGGTTTTGATTAACCACCAAGCGTAGTAATTGGGCGGCATATTATAAAGGTAGGGAAATCGCGCGGCGATGTCCCCGCCCGAGTCGGCGAGGGCGGAACAAATGACACGAATCGTCCGCGCAACCCAAAGAATTGCGCCGCTTCTGAACGCGGCGCGGAAGGCGCGGCGCGCCATCCTTACCCGTAATAGCTGCATCACCATACGCAAGATCCCTCAACCGGGGCGCAACCAGACACCCGCACCAAAGGATGCGCCTGTCTGGTTCCTTCGCCCCATGAGGGACGAATGGGGGGAGGGTTAGGGAGTTGGGTGATCGTATCGTCTTTGGTGTTTTTTAGAGCCGCCCCTCTCCCCGGCCCTCTCCCCGGTCATTCCTCGCGGGGAGAGGGAGAAGATTTGAGCTTGGTGCGTGTTTCAAGGTGCGCACCACCACCCGGCATCATGGTCATTTGACTTGTTCCAATGATTTCGTAGGGCCATAATTCCCAGCCATGAGCGAACACACCATCCGTCGGGAATCGGTCCACACACTGGCGCGGCTCACGTTGTTCAGCTTCATCGTCACGTTCATCCTGTCCCGGGTGTCGGTGTTTCTGATCATGGCGGATGAAATGCCGAACTTTTATTTTTTCCTGAAAGGCACGCATGTTCATCATTTGAATTACGGCATTTTTCTGCTGGCGGCGGTGTGCGGTTACAGTGTCTTTCGCCGGCCCACCGGTCGCGCGGCGGAAATCAACGCGCTGCTTTACGGCGCGGCGATGGGCCTGACGTTTGATGAGTTCGGCATGTGGCTGCACCTGGGGGGCAGCTATTGGCAGCGGGCCAGCGTGGACGCGGTGATTGTAGTGTCGGCGCTGTTCGCGTGGATCGCCTTTCTGCGCTCGGTGAAGCGGTTTGAATCGCGGCATTTCTGGGTGGCCATCATTCTGGGGGTAACGCTGACCGGTTTTGGCGTGGCGCTTTACTTTGCGGGCAGTCGCCTCGGCGATATGTTTGGCCCGACTTTGCAAACGCTGGAAGCGGCTTCTTCACCGTAGGGGAACGATTGCGATTGGAGCTGGGGAGCACACGCGCCCTCGCCGGTCGGTTCCATATTTCCAAATGGCAATCACGATTCGCAGCGTCGGAGTGGTTGGCGAGGGCGCCAACCACTACACGCGAGGGCGCGTGTGCTCCCCGGGAAAGCGGCGATGCCCGACAGTAGATTGGCCGAAAACCTTTTCCTTTCCCCGCGCGCGGTTAGCGCGTACGCTGGGGTTTCATCGCTTAACATGAAAGTCAAAACGTCAGTCGGTCTTTTGTTTGCGGTCGCATTGTTCGCGGCTTCGATTTGCCGCGGCCACGCGAGCGCGGTGGATGAGTTGATTGTCCACGGTTCCGAGAAGGAGGCGTTGAAATTGTTGGAAGCCGCGCCGGCGCTGGTTCAAGACCGGGACGAAAAGAATTGCACGCCGCTGCATTACGCCGCGCAATACGGCCGCACCAACACCGTCAAGTGGCTGCTCAAGCACAAGGCGGAGGTCAACGCGACGGCCTATGATGGCTTCACGCCGCTCCATTTGACGAAGGACGGCGCGGTCGCCAAGTTGTTGATTCACGCCAGGGCCGATCTGAAGCGGAAGGACAATTGGGGCCGCACGCCCTTGCAGCGCGCCGCGCAATTGCAGCACACCAACGTCGTGAACGTGATTCTCGATTCCGATTTTCCCCTCGACCTGACTTCCGCGCTCATGCTCGGGCGCCGCGAAGAGGCGATAAAAATCATCAAAAGAAATCCCCCCGAGCTGCGGGTCGTGGACCGGGACATGGACCTGTGGGGCAACACCTCGCCGCTGGGCATCGCGGCGGGAAACGGCGACGTGGAAATCGTCAAGCTGCTGCTGGCGGCCGGAGCGCCCGTGGACGCGGAGACCGATTGCCCCGGCCAGGCCGCGATGACGCCGTTGTGCAACGCGGTTTGGGGCGGACATCTGGAAGTCGCCGAATTGCTCTGCAACGCGGGCGCGAATTGCAATGTGACCGGCGGAAAGTTTTGCCCGAACCTCCTGGATTTCGCGTTGAAACATTCCAACCAACCGATGATTGACTTGCTGGTGAAACACGGCGGCAGAGCCGGCCAGTAACCGGCAGCCATCCGCAAAAAAACGGCCAGCACCGTTTGGCGCCGGCCGTCGCTCTCACACACAGCTCCTACAATAGCTGTGTACCCCAGAATCTACTCCACAAAGGCCGCCGGTCAAAAAATATCAGGGGTGTGCCTTCAAACGCACACCCTTCTATCTTAATAGAAAACGGCCGGCGCCTCTCGGCGCCGACCGTCGCTCTTTGCACAGCCCCTACAATGGCGGTGGCGAAAGAAATTCTTCCGTAAATGATTGCTAACCAAGTAAAAGCGCGTGTGAATCCCACTTCCTAAATTCCAGCGCACGGGTGCGTTTTGAGCATGCGATGAGCCGTTTCAATAAGCAGTAAGACGTTTGGCAGCGGAGAAATGTTTCAGGAAAAGAGCAGCGCGTGGAGCGCGGAGCATTGCTCCGCGTAAAAACCTCAAACCCTTACGAACATGCGGAGCAATGCCCCGCGCTCCGAGATGCAGTGGCGTTGCTAAATCAAAGACTCTCCGGCTTGGCCAGCAAAGCCGCGATGCGCGCCAGGAGCCGGCCCGCCGCGCCGCCGTCCAACACCCGGTGGTCGAAGCTCAAGGTCAAATTCGCTTCCATGACCGGCACGAACTGGCCTTTCGCCGCGTCCCAACTCGGCGCCAACCGGCCCGCGCCCATGCCCAAAACCAGCGTTTGCTCCGGCAGCGGAATCGGCGTCGCCCAGGTCAAGCCGAACGTGCCGAAGTTCGTGACCGTCGCGATCGAACCGCCGGTGGCATCGCCAGGCAGCCGGCGCTGGCGCGCGAGTTCCACGAGTTCGTTGTAGCGGCCCACCAATTCCTTGAGCAGCCGCTTGTCCATCTTGCGAATGACCGGCACGAGCACGCCATCCTCCGCTTCCACGGCAAAACCGATGTCAATGGACGAGGGATGAACAATCTGGTTGCCGACAAGCCGTCCCGCCGGCGCGCTGTTTTCCGCGAGCGCGAGCGCGAGCGCGCGCATGGCGTAAAGCGCCGGGCCGGCCTTGGGATCGGTGGTCTTGCGGTGCGCGAGCATCGGGTCGAGGCAAACCGGCAGCGCCACGGTGGCGATGGGGCGCGTCCAACTGCGTCGCATCGCGTCCGCCACGGCCACGCGCATGGTGGAAGCCTGGCTCAACCGGTTGCGCTCGAGGTTCACCAAAAATTTCTCGAAATCCTGGATCGTCAAACGCCCCGCCGCGCCGCTGCCGGCGACGCCGGACAAATCCGCCGCGTGCAAACCCAGTTCCGCCATGCGCGCTTTCATCCGGGGCGACATATAGCTGGCCCCCGCGGCGTTCGCCGGCACGGGCAGGCCGCGCACTGTTGGCTCGACGCCGCGCGTTTTGCCGGCGATTTGGGCCTTCGGTTCCGTCTCGGCGGGATGCTCCGCGCTTTCGCCATTCGTCGCCGGTTGATCCAGACCCAATCGCGCCATGTCCTCGACGCTGGCTTCCAAATAACCCAGCACCGCGCCCACGGCATAACTTTCCTCCAACTTGACGAGCAACTTCTGCACGCGCCCCGGGCAGGGTGAGGACACATTCATCGTCGCCTTGTTGGTTTCCACTTCGATGACATCCTGGTCGGCTTCCACCATGTCGCCGGGCTTGACCAATAACCGCACGATGGTGGCTTCGGCAATGGATTCGCCGAGTTGGGGCATGATGATGGGAATCTGTGGCATAGGTTAAAGTCGAAGCAATTTGCGCGCGGCCAGGCCGATGCTGTGGGCGGTGGGCCGGTGCGCGGCCCATAAGTTCGGATGATAAGGAACCGGGGTGTCCTTGGCGTTCAGGCGTTGCGGCGGAGCATCCAGCAAACCAAAACCCTCGCTCGCCACGCGCGCAATCACTTCCGCGGTCACTCCGCCCCACGGCCAGGCTTCGCCCACGCACAACAGCCGCCCCGTGCGCGCGACGGACGCCATCACGGTGTCCGTATCCAGCGGCTTGATGGAACGCAGGTCCACCACCTCGACCTCGATGCCTTCGCCGGCGAGTTCCTCCGCGATTGCCAGCGCTTCATGCACCATTGCGCTATACGCCACGATGGTCATGTCGCGCCCCGGCCGCGCGATGCGCGCTTTGCCGGTTGGCATGGCCTCGGTGGGAAGCTTGTCCGCCTTCAAATGGTTGTAGAGATATTTGTGCTCGCAATAAATCACCGGGTCGTCAATCGCCACCGCTTCCAGCAACATGCTGTAAGCGTCCTCCACCGTCGCCGGCGTCATGACCACCAACCCCGGATAATGGGCATAAATCGCCTCGAGACTCTGGCTGTGAAAAGGCCCGCCGCCGGAAAGACCGCCGCTCGGCAAACGGATGGTGATGGGACAGGTCACATTCGTGCGCCAGAAATAAGTGGCGGCGTGGTTGACGATCTGGTTGAAACCGGGGAGCGAAAAATCCGCAAACTGCATTTCGATGATGGGCCGCATTCCGCCAATCGCCGCGCCAATGGCCGAGCCGACCATGGCATCTTCACTAATTGGAGAATCCAGCACCCGGCCGGGAAATTCCCGCGCCAGGTTTTTCGTCGCTTTGAATGCGCCGCCGAAACCGCCCACGTCCTGCCCGTAAATATACACGCGCGGATCGTCCGCCAGGGCTTTGGCCTGCGCCGCGCAAATCGCCTCGAGATAAGTAATGCTCATGCTTCCTCCTGGCCTTCGAGGAGATGGCGCGAGGAAAGCGCGCTCCAGTCTTCCGCGTAGGGATCAGGCGCGGGCTCGCGGCGAACCGTGGCGACCGCATCTTCAATTTGCTGGATGCTCTCGTTGCGCCAGGAGTCGAGGATGGTTTGATCGGCCCAGCTTTGTTGCAGCAAATATTCCTCGGAAACTTTAACGCAGTCCCGCGCGAACGGCGCCGACCTCAATTCCGGGTCCACATAATTTGAATCATCATGTTCTCCATGACCGCAGAGACGCAGCAACCGCGCGACGACCAATTGCGGCCCGCGACCGCGCCGCGCGAGATCCACGGCGTCTCCCACCACCTTGAGGCAGGCGGACAAATCATTTCCGTCCAGCGAATGGCCCTGCACGCCGTAACCGATGGCTTTGTCCACCAATTCATCGCAGGCGAATTGCCGGGACGTGGGCGTTGAATAGGCGTATTGATTGTTCGCCACCACGAGCACCAGGGGAAGTTTCTCCACGGCGGCTTGATTGAATCCCTCGTGAAATGAACCCGTGGAAGTCGCGCCCTCGCCCAAGCTCACCGCGCCCACCATGCCAGTGATGCCCTGAAAACGATGCGCCATCAACGCCCCGTTCACCACGGAAACCATCGCCCCCAGATGGCTGATCATGGGCAGATAGCCGGTTTTGGGAGTGCCGCGATGAACATTGCCGTCGCGGGCGCGCATCGGGCCGAGCGGAGAACCGAGGTAGCTGCGGATCGCGTCGAGCACGGTTTCGCCAAAAGCCAGGCGACCGGCGGCATCGCGAATCAGCGGCGCGAAAATATCCCCGGGCCGCAACTTCATGCCAATGGACACGCTCAAGGCTTCCTGCCCGCGCCCCAGGAAAACGCCGCCGTGGATTTTGCCCGTCCGGTACAGGCTGGCAAACTTCTCGTCCAGCAGACGCGCCAGCAACATGCCGCGATACGCCTGCAGATAGGTTTCGCGAATAGACGAAACGACAGTTAGAACCATGCGGGAATTTATGCGCCTTTCCGCCTATCATGCAATATTTCTTTGGCCTGGCAAAAACTGCTCCCCAGTACGGAGTTCAAGCTTCAGCTTGTTGGAGGGTTGCGGGTTGCGTATTGCGTGTTCCGTTTTCTTCACGCAACACGCAATACGCGCCACACATTCAAGAGGGCGAGCTAAAGCGGCCATGAAGCGGTAAAAATTCGTTTCCCCACCGGTTAATACCATTTCCAATTTGCCATTGCATTATGTCGCTCCTACGGAGCTTGAGGGTGTTTTGGGTTTGGTTACTACAAATATGCCGCTCCTACGGAGCTAAGACCCGCGTCATCTCAACTCCGTAGGAGCGGCATATTTGTAGCACTGGTGTCTTAAATTTTCCAAGCTCCGTAGGAGCGACATGAACGATGCCTGCACTGGGTGTGAATAGTGCAACCGCAGACTCGAAATGGTATAAGGTGGTCAAAAAGCAACAGTCAAACCGTCAAACTGGTTTGACTCGCTTTGACCCGGTTTGACTCGGTGCGACGCGGTTTGACCAGAGGGGGCAACCGGCGAAAAATTCCTCGGTTGATGCGTGTACAAAGTTCGTCGCCCCGGTGTTTAAGACCGGTAACGAAAAAACAGCACTCGCGTGCCTTTGGAAATTCAAAAGGCACAACCCTGCTCGCCTCGCCATAGCGCTCTGCGCGACGGCGGGAGATGCCAAGGAACCAACTCCTCTTCTACGCGAGAATATACCCCTGACCGGAGGATGACGCAAGAGATTTCAGTTTCCGATGTCAATGGTGAGAACCGGCCCCTTCCCAGCCGCCCGCAGCTTGTTTTAACTCGCGGCAAACGTCTTTTTTGCGGCGATAGTCCTTGCGGAAATTTGCCAGTCCGATTTGATAAGCCCATGACAGCCGCCGCACTGAAAAGTGAACGGCGCGCGATGCCCCTACGCACGTTGTGGCCTAATCTCTGTTGAAGTGGACCACAAACACAGGCAAGGCACCTAAAATGAATACCATTCTCACCAAATCAGTTCCGCCGGGCGAATTCGAAGAAGTCAGTATTGAAATGCCTGATTGGCAGGCGCGTTTCATCAAACTCGCTCAGGAGCGGAACCCCATAAAATATCATGTTTGCACGATGCCAACCCTCTCGAAAGATATTCAGGACGAGTTGATCAAGCAGCACTACTGCCACCTAATTTTGGAGAGTGACCATGACAAGCATTTTCTGACTCCCCTATCAAAATAGACTGATGAACGTACAAATGTCATCGCCAATCTTTCTGTTTACTGTCGTGGCCACGCTAGTTTTAGGCTGTTCACAAACTGTAAGGGGCGATGACGCAACCTCTCCTGGCCGATACAAAATAATGAGTGCCCCATCCGGGCAAAATGTAGAAATTTACATGCTGGATAAACAAACCGGGCGTCTCTGGATGCTGCGGGGACAGGTCACCGATGCCCCGTTTTTGATTCCTTGTATCTATCAAATGGTGAATGGTGGCGCAGCTTTATCGCCGTTGGACGAAGGGACTCAAACCGAAACCACGGAAGACCGGTTTGTGATTAGAAGCGCAGCCGGTTTACAATATGCTGAAACCTACGTCCTTGATAAACAGAATGGACGAGTCTGGATGATGCGAGGCCAAGTGTCCCAAGGGCCTTACTTGATTCCCTGCGTATATCAGCTTTCGATCACCAACACATCCTTGTCTCCCCTCTCTTCCTTTTTGCCGAAGGACCGCTTTTCAATGACCTGCGTTGCCGGCAGCAGTTATCCCGAAACCTATGTGAACGACATTGAGACCGGGGCGATGTGGAAAATGCGCGGGCAAGTGTCCAAAGCCCCTTTTTTACTTCCTTGTATCTATCAACTTGTAAATGGCGGTACAACCTCAACCCCGATAGACCGCCAGCGCGAAATTGATTCGTCGAAAAAAACTGCACCAATTGCGGCCACAATCGCCTCTATAGCCACAGCGCCCAGTCAAAACCCCAAAAAATCGGCAGCTTTTTGGCGCGAGCAACTCGAAAAAGTCAAAGCAGGCAAAGACTGGAACATATTACAAGGCTTTGACAGCGATAGCAATCCGATCGTTGGGCCGCCGCAACCTCCAAGTGCCTCAGCAGAGGAAACCATTAAGAATTACATGAAGTAGAGGGGGCGGTTCTCACTTTTGACACTTTTCCTATTCCTTGTTGGCGCTTTAGTTTGCTCAGGCGCGCGATAAAGAGCCACTCACGCATAATCGGATATGTCATTCGCGTCCCGATCCTGAATCACGAACTTCCCGCCGCAGGTTTCAAATGTGCCGTGGACTGAATGTGACGCATTTGCGGACAACTTGACTGCGTCAAACACGCAATCGAAATCCCCGTGGCAAAACGCTCTCATGGTTGAAATCGTAACATCCGCGTCAAACGGCGCGCGCGGCGAAGTGAGTCAGTCGGGCCGGCCGTTTACGCGGAGCACGCGAGGGCAGAAGAAGGAAGTTTGACAGGATTAACAGGATTTGCAGGATGGGGGCCCGATTGAATTAGTTCTTATCCATTCTTAATCCTGTCATCCTGTCCAAATTTTTTCCTCTCGGGTTCTCTCTGCGCTCCGGGCGAGCGCTCACGCTCTGAATTATTTATTCTTCATTTCCCAGACCGCGAAGGTGTTGTTCTCGGTGTCCTGGCAAATGGCGAAATATCCCATGTTGGGGACCTCGGTCTTGGGCACGCAGATTTTACCGCCAAGCTTCACCACTTTCGCCGCGGCCCGGGTCACGGACGGCACCCAGACGTAATTGGTGATGCCTTGTTCCGGCTGCTTGCGCGCCAACATGCCGCCGTCGGGCGAATCATCGGCGCCGCCGGTGTCAATGTGCCAGTAATCCGCCATTCCGGGAACCGGGTTGATTTTCCAGCCGAACAACGACGTGTAAAACTTCTTGGCGCGGTCCATTTTGTCCGCCGGGATTTCGAACCAAATGACGCTTGCCGCCTGTTTTTTCTTTGCTTTGCTCATGTTAGTTTCTTTCTTTGGTTGTGGGACATTTTTTGTGCTGTCACAGTTACGACGAATCATGGACAGCGTTCGGGACATTTCTATCAAAGTCTTTTTGACCGGGACAGTGTCTAATTATTCATTCGGGCTGACCGATTTCTGGTCAGGAAGGGAGGGCTTCAAGGACGCCTGCGCGCGGCCACCGAAATGGCCGGAATTCAACTTCGCCCCAAAACCGCCCAAGTTTGGCCGGGGACGCCACTTAGGGGGGAAATGCGCAAAATGAAATTGGCTCTTTCCGCTTATTGGTGTTGAATGTGCTAAATCTATGGCTTGTAATTGACGATAAGCATGTAATTGGATTCCGATTTGCAGCGTTTATGAGTTTGCCAGCATCAAAAGTTCTATTGGTCGAGGATGATCCGAAGTTGCACGAGGTGCTGTCCGCCCTGCTCCACGAGGACAACATCACCCTCGCCTACGCGCCGGATGCGAAAAGAGCCCTGGCCCAGGTGCGCGAACAGCATTTTGACCTGATGCTGCTCGATCTCGGCCTGCCGGGATTGAACGGCTTCGAAGTGCTCCGGGAACTCCGGGAAAAACCGCTCGCGCGCCACCTTCCCGTCATCGTGCTCACCGCCTGGAACAGCACCACGGACAAGTTGCGCGGTTTTGAACTCGGCGCGGTGGATTACCTCACCAAGCCGTTTGAATCCGCCGAACTGCGCGCGCGGCTGCGTTCCGCCCTCCGCACCAAGCATCTTCAGGACGAATTGACCCAAACCAACCACGATCTCGAAGCCGCCCGCGTCGCCGCCGAAACCGCCGTCCGCGCCAAGGCGGAATTCCTGGCCAACATGAGCCATGAAATCCGCACGCCGATGAACGGCGTCATCGCCATGACCGGCTTGCTGCTCGAAACCTCCCTCAGCAACGAGCAACGCAGCTACGTGGAAACGATTTATTCCAGCAGCGAATCCCTGCTGACCATCATCAACGACATCCTGGACTTTTCCAAAATTGATTCCGGGAAGCTCGAACTCGAACACCGGCCATTTGAGTTGCGTTCGTGCGTGGAGGAAGCCCTCGATTTGCTGGCCGCAAAAGCCGCCGAGAAGGAATTGGATCTCGCCTACCAGTTGGAGGATGACATCCCCACACACGTCATGGGCGACATCACCCGCCTGCGCCAGGTGCTGGTGAATCTGGTCAGCAACGGCCTCAAATTCACCAGCCAGGGTGAAGTCGTGGTCCAGGTAAAGGCGGAATCCCGGCCGGATCGCGCCGCCGCCGCGTCCAGCGCCGAACCGTGGCAATTGCATTTTTCCGTTCACGACACCGGCATCGGCATCCCCGGCTCGCGTCTCGACCGGTTGTTCAAATCCTTCAGCCAGGCGGACGCCTCCACCACGCGCCAATACGGCGGCACCGGCCTCGGACTGGCCATCAGCAAGCGTCTCGTTGAACTCATGGGCGGCCGGATGTGGGTCGAAAGCGTTCCGCAAAAAGGTTCCACTTTCCATTTCGTCCTACCCTTCCAGCCCGGCCCCGCGGCGCCGCGTTTTTCGCTCAACAGCCCCCAACCTCAGCTTGCCGACCTGCGGTTGCTCATCGTGGATGACAACCCCACCAACCGCCGCATCCTCACGTTGCAAACCAGCAAATGGGGCATGATTCCGCGTTCCGCCCACAGCGGACCCCAAGCCCTCGAATGGATGCAAAAGGGCGAAACCTTCGATCTCGCCATCCTCGACATGCAAATGCCGGAGATGGACGGCTTGATGCTTGCCAAGCAAATCCGCCAGATGCCCGGCCTGGTCCTGATGCCGCTGGTGCTCCTGACCTCCATGGGCATTCGCTCGGACAATCCGGCGTTTTCCAGCGTGTCGTTTGCCAGTTGCCTCACCAAGCCCATCAAGCCATCGCAACTTCACGAAGTCCTGGTGCGCGTCATTTCCGGCGCGAAACCCGCCGCGAGAAAATCCATCATCTCCAAGCTCGATCCCTCCCTGGCCGCGCGGCTGCCCTTGCGCGTGCTGCTCTGCGACGACAATCTCATCAATCAAAAGGTCGCCCTTCGCCTCCTCCAGCAAATGGGTTACAAGGCCGACGTCGCCAACAACGGTCTCGAATGCCTGCAAGCCCTGGATCGCCAGCCGTACGATATTATTTTCATGGATGTGCAAATGCCGGAGATGGACGGATTGGAAGCCACGCGCCAGATCCGCGAGCGCCAGAAAGCCCCGGTGCCCGAAGCGAATTTCAAGCGTCCCATCACCATCGTCGCGATGACCGCCAACGCCATGCAGGGCGACCGCGAAAAGTGCATCACCGTCGGCATGGACGATTATGTCGCCAAGCCGGTCCGGCCCGATGACATCCGGCTGATCATTGAACGCTGGGGTTCCAAGGCCGCGCTGGCTGAACACGCCGACAAATTGGGCGATAGCTCGCAGCATCTTTCCCTCGTCAGCGGCGCCACCCCGGCTGCGGCGGAGCCTCCTGCCGCGCCAGTCGCTCCGCCCGTGGACATGGAACGCCTTCTGGATTTTGCCAACGGTGATGCGCAAAATCTCCGCGAATTGGTGGATCTGTATCTTCAGCAAACCGCCAAGCAAATCACGCAATTGACCAGCGCCATCGAAGCGCGCAGCGGCGACGAAGTCAAACGGCTGGCCCACAGTTGCGCCGGCGCCAGTTCCACCTGTGGCATGACCACGATTGCGCCATTGTTGCGGGAGCTTGAGCGCCAGGGCTTTGAGGGCCTCCAACCCAATGCCGCGCAACTTGCCCGGGACACCAGCCGCGAATTCGACCGCATCCAGGCGTTCCTCACCAATTATCTCAACTCCTCGACCCCGCCCGCGCAGCTTGCCCATTCTGAACCATGAAGAAAATCCTGATCATCGAGGACGATCAACTGGTCGCGAACATTTACCGCAACAAGTTCACCGTGGAAAACTATGAGGTCGAAATCGCGCTCGATGGCGAAAGCGGCTTGGAAATGGTCAACTCCTTTCAACCCGACCTGGCCATCCTTGATCTCATGCTGCCCAAGGTCACCGGCCTGGATTTGCTGAAAAAAATCCGCGCCCAGGAAAGCACCAAGAACCTGCCGGTCATTGTTTTTTCCAACACCTACTTGAGCAACATGGTCCAGGAAGCCTGGAAGGCCGGAGCCACCAAATGCCTTTCCAAGGCCAACTGCACCCCCAAGCAGGTCATCGAAGTGGTCCGCAGCCTGGCCAATAGCGCGGTTGCCGCTTCCGCGTCCGGAACGCACCCGACCACGCCACATGCCACGAATGCCGCGAGCCATGGTGCGAACACGACCAGACCCGTTTCTATCGCCGCCGAGACGGATGACGACGCCACTTTTCAATCAGATCTTCGCCATTCGTTTCTGGAAAGCATGCCGGCTTCCCTTGCCGCTGCCCGCGCCCATCTTCAATCCATCGCCAAAAGCCATGATGAAGAACACCGCGTCAAATTTTTGCAGGAATTATACCGCGCCATCCACACCCTCACCGCCAATGCCGGCATCGCGGGCGTGGTGCAAATCGCTCAAATGGCCGATGCCCTCGAAGCGCTGGTCAAGGAGCTTTACGAAAAGCCCAAGAGCATCAACGCCTCCACCCTCCGCACCGTGGCGCTGGCCATTGATTTTCTGGGCAAACTGTTCGAGCAAATCCCGCCGCAAGAAACTCCCAACGCCGCGCCGGCGCCGCGGTTCAACATTCTCGTGGTGGATGACGAAGCCATTTCCCGCCGCGCCGTCACTTACGCCCTCGAAAAAGCCAGACTCCCCTGCATCGCGGTGGAAAACCCGGAAGCCGCCCTCGGGATGCTCGGCGAAAATATCTATGACCTTGTGTTCCTGGATGTGGATATGCCCGGCATGAACGGCTTTGAACTCTGCACCAAATTGCGCGCCTTGGCCCGCAATAAAACCACCCCCGTCGTGTTCGTCACCAGCCTCACCGATTTCGAGAGCCGCGCCAACTCCACCATGAGCGGCGGCAACGATTTGATCGCCAAACCTTTTCTCTTCATGGAACTCGCCGTCAAGGCGCTGGTCTATGTCCTGCGCGGCCGCCTGGCCCAGGCCGCAGCCGTCAAAGCAGCCACGTCGGCGCCGACTCCGGCTTTGCGGATGCTCTGACCTAAAAGGTGTTTTGACACCTCTTTAATAAAACAGAGCAAAAGTTAAGGCGGTCAGATTGCCCCTTCAACCTCCGCATTAGTCTGAGCCCGCCACAGAATCATTGATCTCGGCGCGTCAGGATCTTGCAGGATTTTGCCCCGTCGGCCTCGGAAACAATTCAAATTCGATTTGCATTTCCCGGGGCCGAGGCGTAGAAACGGCGGGGTAAGATCATCAAATCCTCCGAGTGAGCAAAACTTAACCTGAATAAACTATGAAAGAGAAATTCTCCTCTATATTCATTGCTCTGATGTTGTTTGCCGGCGCGAACCGCGCTGCCGCGCAGGGCACGGCAATCACCTACCAGGGCCAGCTCCAGAACAATGGCAGTCCGGCCAACGGCACCTTCAACTTCGAGTTCTCATCGTACACGGCGCAGACCGGCGGCACACAGAATGGCACGACCCAGACCAATTTAAATGTGGGGGTGACCAATGGCTTGTTCGCGGCGCTGATTGATTTTGGCCCGGGCATTTTCACCGGCGCGACCAACTGGTTGCAAATTGGGGTGGAAACCAACACCGGCGGCGGCTTCACAACTTTGACACCCCGCCAGGAATTGACGCCGACACCTTATGCCATTTTCGCCACCACCGCGAGCAACCTGACGGGCACCATCTTCGCCACGCAGTTGTCCGGCCCCTTGCCCGGCGCCAGTTTGAGCGGGAACTATGGCAGCGCCGTGACGCTCAGCAATCCAGGCGATAGTTTCACCGGCAACGGCGGGGGGCTTACCAACCTTAATGCCTCGCAATTAATTAGCTTCGGCAACACCGGTGTCGGCGCCTCTAACAATTTCTTTGCCGGTCCGGCGGGAAACTCAGCCACCACCGGCTATGACAACACGGCCTTCGGCCAGTCCGCGCTGGTCTCTAATACCTTCGGCACCTTTAACACAGCCGTCGGCTATGCGGCGCTGCAAAACAACACGGGAAGCGGCGCCAACACGGCCTTCGGCGCGGAAGCGCTGCGAGCGAACAACTCGGCGGGCAATAACACCGCCATCGGCACGGGAGCGCTCCACGCCAATACCACCGGTTTCAACAACACCGCCGTCGGCTCGCAGGCGCTTTACATCAATACAAACGGAAATAATAACACTGCCATCGGACTCAGTGCCCTGGACGCAAACTTAAGCGGCGACGCCAACACGGCCAGCGGTTTAGAGGCCCTGGCTAATAACTCAAGCGGGTCCGATAACGTCGCCGACGGCGTTAATGCGCTTTTCTACAACACGGTCGGCTCCAACAACACGGCCACGGGCGTTGCCGCCCTGTATATGAACACTACTGGTTCATATAATGTAGCTGACGGTGAAAGCGCGCTGGGCTCTGACATGAATGGATCCTACAACATCGCGCTGGGTTACAATGCCGGGAACAACGTCACTGGCAGCTACAACATCGAGATCGGCAACCAGGGTCTGGCCACCGACAGCAACATCATCCGCATCGGCACCGCAGGCACCCACTCCAACACCTATATCGCAGGCGTCATCAACGGCAATGGCGCCGGGCTGACCAATCTGGCCGTCAGCGCGTCGCAATTGGCGGATGCCGCCAACGCGAACCTGTTCATTGGGCAACCCGGGAATTCGAGCGTGACGACCGGTTCCGCAAACGCAGCTTTCGGCGCATACGCGTTTGTGACGGATACCACTGGCTCATATAACACCGCCTGCGGCGAAGGTTCGCTCTACAATAATTCGACCGGAATGAGCAACATCGCCCTCGGTTATCAGGCCGGTTTGAATATCACCGGCAGCGACAATATTGACATAGGCAACCCCGGTATTTCCAGCGACAACAATACCATCCGCATCGGCAACGGCCAGGCGGAGACTTACCTCGCAGGAGTTATCAACGGCAACGGTGGCGGCTTGACCAATCTTTCAGCATCAGAATTGATCGGGCAATTTAACGGAAATTTCTTTGTCGGTCCGACCGGCAGCTCCTCGGCAACGGGGGAATATAACATTGCGCTGGGGGTATCCGCGCTGACGCATCTCACGAGCGGACAGGCCAACACCGCTTGCGGCGGCGAGGCGCTCGACGCCGACACCACCGGCTCGGGCAACACCGCCATCGGCTGGCAGGCGCTGCAAAACAACACCAATGGCATCAACAACACTGCCCTCGGCACACAGACGCTCCCAGCCAATACCTCTGGCGACAACAACACTGCCGCCGGTGCCGGGGCGCTTGGCTCCAATGTGGGAGGCGGCAATAACACGGGCTTCGGTTTTGAAGCCCTGGGGAACATTACGACCACTTACGGCAACATCGCGCTGGGTTACCAGGCCGGCAGTAGCGTCACGGGAAGTTACAACATTGACATTGGTAATACGGGTGTGACGAATGATAACAACACGATCCGCATTGGCACGCCAGGAACCCACACTAACGCGTATATTGCCGGTGATGTGTTTATTTCAGGCAACACAAACCTGCCCACGGATGAGGCGCTCAATCTCTCCGGCAGCGAGCGCTTGAACGACAACATCCTCTATTTCCGCTCCAACGGGGATACCAATCACGGCTTGGGCTTCTTCGGCACGGGCACCCTTAACGGAAATTTCGCGGGCACGAACGTGAACGGCCCGGTGCTCTGGGGCAACGGCGGCGGCGCCCTGGGCACCTGCACCATCAGCGGCAGCCAGAAGGTCGCAGTTTATTGGACCACGACCAGCGTGACGGTGAACGGCACTTTCAACAACGATAGCGACCGGAACGTCAAGGAGCATTTCTCGCCTGTCAACCCGGCGGACATTCTGGACAAGGTTGCCGAACTGCCGGTTTCCGAATGGAGTTATAAGCTGGACCACACCACCCGGCACATTGGCCCGATGGCGCAGGACTTTTACTCGGAGTTTAATATCGGAACCGACGAGCGGCATATCGCCCCGATTGACGAAGGCGGTGTCGCCCTGGCCGCCATTAAAGGATTGAACCAAAAACTCGAAAAGGAAACCAAGGCGAAGGACGCGCAGATTCAGGAATTGAAAAATCAAAACGAATCGCTGGCCGAACGATTGAGCAAACTGGAGGAATCCTTAAAATTACTCGTCGGGCAAAAGTGAGGAAACCCATCCACCCCACAAACGCCTAACGGCCGCGGAAAACTCGGCGTATGATCTTATTTTATCCTGGACAGCCATTGTCCAACCCCTTCATGTACGGTTCGCATAGGGGCTGGGTTTGAGCCGCCAAGGGAAAGGTGTCGTTATTTTTTATTTGCGATTTTTGATTTTTGAATGGAAAACCGAGGAAAACGCGGTTCGCAACCTATTGGGCGACAAGTGCCGTACCGCTTGGTACCGGTTAATATCGCTTGAGGACAGAATATTTATTATCGAAGCAAAAGCACCAAGCGTCCAACATCCAGGCTCCAGAGAACATCCAAACACCAAATTGGGGCTTGCGAGCCCCTTCTCTGGATGGTGGAGCTTGGAATTTGGTGCTTTGCCCGCCTCGGGCCATTCCTCCTCCCGGACGCTTTTGACATTCACCCGTCGGCTCACTACAATGTCGGGATGGAATTGCTTTATGCGCCATGGCGGATTCAGTATCTACAGGCTCCCAAGCCCGCGCCCACGGGCGTGTCCATCTTTGCGCAAATCGGTCAGTCGAACGACGACGAGGCCAATTACGTCATCGCGCGCAGCCGCACTTGTTTTGCCGTGCTGAATAAATATCCCTACAGCGGCGGCCATTTGCTCGTGGTGCCTTACAAGCAAACCCCGGACCTGCACGGTCTGACGGATGAGGAACTGACGGATTTGATGAAATTGGTCCGCCGTTGCCAGGACGCCCTGATCAGCGTGATGAAGCCGAACGGTTTCAACATCGGCCTCAACCTGGGCCGCGCGGCTGGCGCGGGCATCGAGGAGCATGTCCATATTCACATCGTGCCGCGTTGGGCCGGCGACACGAATTTCATGCCGGTCATTGCCAGCACCATGGTTTTGCCCGAAGCTCTGGCTGATCTGGCCGCCAAGCTCCGCGCCGCTTTCACCGCATGAATTCCGAGACGCTTCATTTCGAAAACGCCCGGCTCGCGCAGCAACTTTTCAACAACGACATCCGCAACTTGCAGGCGTTGGAACAGGCTCTGAGCGTCAAGGCCACTTCGCGCGAAGGCTGGATCAAGCTGGATGGCGAGCCGGAAGCCATCGAGCGCGCCAAGCAATTGTTTCTCCTGCTCGAAGATTCGCTCAAGGCCGGGACGCCGGTGCGCAACCGCGAGTTCGCCCACGCGCTGAATGTTGTTTCGAACGAGGGCGTCTCCGCGCTCAAGGACCTGATGTCCGAACGCATCCACACTTCGGGCAAGAAGGCGCATGTCACGCCTAAAACCGTCGGCCAAAAAAAATACGTGGACGCCATCCGCCAGCACGATGTCACTTTCGGCATCGGCCCGGCGGGGACGGGCAAGACCTACCTCGCAATGGCGATGGCGGTATCGGCCTTGAAGGAGGAAAAGCTCGGGCGCATCATTCTGACGCGGCCTGCCGTTGAAGCTGGCGAGGCGCTGGGATTTCTTCCCGGCGATCTTTACGAAAAGATCACTCCCTACTTGCGTCCGTTGCACGACGCGTTGCAGGACATGCTGCCCGCCGAGGAAATCCAGAAATTGATGGAGCGAAACGTGATTGAAATCGCCCCGCTCGCCTACATGCGCGGGCGCACGTTGAACCATGCGTTCATCATTTTGGACGAGGCGCAGAACGCCACGGCAGAACAGATGTTTATGTTTCTGACGCGGCTTGGCCTGGGTTCCAAAGCGGTCATCACCGGCGATGAAACGCAAATTGACCTGCCCTCGCACAAGCATTCCGGGCTCGTCGAAGCGCATCGTGCCCTGCGCGGCACTGAAGGAATTGCCATCATCGAGTTCACGCGTCGGGATGTCGTGCGCCATCCGTTGGTGCAGCGCATCATCGCCGCTTACGAGGAGCATCGGGGAAAAGCCCAATGACCGGAGAATTGTTCCTCCGCAATCGCCAGCGTACCGAACTCGTTGATCTGCGCCTGCTGCGCGGGATCGTTAATCATCTGCTTTCCCATTTGCTCACGGTGGAAAATTTTGACCTGGCGATCCAGCTCGTGAACGCCGCGAAAATGGCCCGCCTTAACGAAACGCACCTGCGCCATTCCGGTTCCACGGACGTGATCACGTTGGATTATTCGACGGCCAATCCACCGCTATTGGCGGGCGAGATTTTTATTTGTGTGGATGAGGCCGTGGCGCAGGCGCGGCGATTTCGCGTCACCTGGCAGGTCGAACTGGTCCGGTATGTCATTCATGCCGTGCTGCACTTGAAAGGCCACGATGATCTCCAGCCCGGCGCGCGTCGGCGAATGAAAATCGAGGAAGGCCGATGGCTGCGGGAACTGGCCCGCGAGTATGACTTGAGCAAACTGCGTCGAAAATCTAAACTCACAGCGTGAACACAAGCTTTTTAAGCAAATGGCGGGCGAATTTTTTCGCGGGATTGGCCATCGTCCTGCCGGGAGTCATTTCGATCTGCGTGATTTTCTGGCTTTTCTTCACCGCGTCCAAAATCACCGACACCCTGCTCTTCGCCATTCCGAGAGAAATCACCCACGAGAGCCTCGCGGGCGAGCCTGGCGCCGGCCCGATGCATTGGTACTGGAGTCTGGTCGCCCTCGCGCTGGCGGTGGTGCTGACTTCAATCGTCGGCTTGCTCGCCCGCAATTTGCTGGGCAAAAAATTGATCGAATGGGTGGACAACACGCTTTTGCGGGTGCCGTTTCTGAACAAGATTTATGGTGCGACCAAGCAAATCAACGAGGCGTTTTATTCCGGCAACAAGACTTCGTTCAAGACCGTGGTCATGATCGAGTTTCCACGTGCCGGCATGTATTCAGTTGGATTTCTCACCAGCGAGGTGCATGAGGAAATGCAGAGTCGCATGCCGGGCAAGGTCGTTTGCGTCTTCATTCCCACCACGCCCAACCCCACTTCCGGCTTCATGGTCCTCGTGCCGGAGGACCAGGTCACCAAGCTCGACATGACCGTGGCCGACGGCATCAAATTCATCATCAGCCTTGGGTCTATCAACCCGGAAAACGCCTCCGCCCCGCGGCAAAGAACATCCATCGGATTGTGAGAGCCGGTTTGCAGAAGCGTGTTCGGATTCCAGCGTCCAAACCAACCTAATCCTGTTGCCATGACTGAAAACAGCCTCGGCCTTATTTTGCGGACGCGCCCGCTGACGGACACGAGCCTGATTATTCATTGGCTCACGCCCGACTTCGGCCGCCTGGCCACCGTCGCCAAGGGAGCGCGCCGCGCCAAGTCGCCATTTGCCGGCAAGCTGGATTTGTTTTACCTCGCCGAATTCAGCTTTCAGCGCAGCCGCCGGTCTGAGCTGCATCAATTGCGCGAAGTCAGCCTGCGGGAAACCCACGCCGCCATCCGCGGGGAATTGGAATATCTCCAGCAAGCCTCCTACTGCACCGCGCTCGTCGAGCAGACCACGGAAATGGAAACGCCCATCCCGGAAATTTATTCACTGCTCGCCCGCCTCCTGCATCACGTCTCCCGGCAACCACCCCAACCGCAAACCCTCTTCGCCTTTGAAATCAAACTGCTCAGCGAACTCGGCCTGCAACCGGATTTTGAGAAAGATAAATTGAATCCCGACCTCAAACAAATCCTGCGAATCCTGCTCGTCAGCGACTGGCCCGCGCTGACCCGCTTGAAACTCAGCCGCCCTCAAGTCACCGGCCTGCGCCAATACCTGCACGGATTCATCCTTCACCACCTTGGCAAAATTCCTCACTCGCGCGGACGGTTAAGCACTTGACATCCGCACACTAATTCCGGCTTGTCGTTATAAATAATGATTTTCATGTCCGGGCAGAGTGTGGGAGGAAAGCTCTAAAACTACATTACAAACATCCTGCCATGGTTTTGCGAAGCTGTGAAATTTTGGGACTTGGATCTCGATTGTGCCATCATCGTTGATTGGCAAATGGCAACCGTTTTTTGTCGCCAAGCCTTCTCGAGCTTGCATGGTGATTGAGTCCACTACAGCCGATATCACTGGATTTTGACTCTATCGCGGCATTTTTGGAAGCATCCGGCCAATCGTGAGTTCCTCTTGTTGCTTCTCATTCGGGCTTAAATCAGGCAGGATGTGAACGGGACGAGTGTCCCACTTTATGCGTGTGCTGCTCGTTTACACGAACCGGACCCGAGTCATGGAACCGGCGCCGCCCATTGGACTGAGCTACGTGGCCACAGCGACGCGGCAGGCCGGGCACCAGGTGCGGTTCGTTGACCTGATGACCAGCGGCGATCCCCTGGCGGAATTGCGCGCCAACCTGCTCGAGTTTCGTCCCGAGGTCGTTGGTTTTTCGGTGCGCAACATTGACAATATTATTGCTCAGCGGATTTCGCGGCACATCAACGAGGTCCATGCCCTGCTCGCCACGGTGCGCCAGCATGGCAGCGCCTTCATCGTTCTCGGTGGTCCGGCCGCCTCCATCCTGGGAGCGGCGGCGTTGGAGAAATTGGACGCGGATTTCGTCGTGGTCGGTGAAGGAGAAATCGCCTTCCCTGAATTGCTTGCGGCAATTGGCGGATCGCGGGATTACCGCCGCGTCAGCGGTCTCTGTTTCCGCGCTGGCGGCGGGATCATTGCCAATGCGCCCGTGCGGCAGCCGGAGTTTGGCGGTTCGCATATGGAGGACTGGATTCGCTGGCGTCCGTATGAGCGGGCCGGAGGCACTTGGGCTTTGCACACGAAGCGAGGCTGTCCCCTCAACTGTCTTTATTGCAACTACCCGGTCATGGAAGGCCGGCAATTGCGCAGCCGCAGACCGGAAGACGTGGTGGATGAAATGGAACGCGTCATCTCCACCGTGGGCCCGCGCACGTTTGGATTTACGGATTCAACTTTCAACGTGCCGGAGAGCCATGCCGTGGGCATCTGCGAGGAAATCATTCGGCGCCGGCTCAAGGTGCGCCTGTCCGCAGTCAGTTTCAATCCGCTTCACGTCTCTCGCAAATTGTTCGCGTTGATGAAGCGCGCGGGCTTCTGCTCCCTGGTGATATCGCCGGATTCAGCCAGCGAAACCATGCTGCGCAATCTGCGCAAGGGGTTTGATGTGGCCCAAGTCAGGCAGACGGTCGAGTACGCGCGCGAGTCGGGAATCCAATGCACATGGTTTTTTCTGTTGGGTGGGCCGGGCGAGACACGCCAGACTGTGGAAGAAACCGTCTCCTTCGCCGAGACGCACCTGAACTCGAAACGATTCCTGACGATTTTTCTGACCGGTCTGAGGCTTCTGCCCGGGACACCTTTGACGCAAAAGGCGATTGCGGATAAATATATTGCTCCTGACCGGGATTTGTGCGAACCGGTGTTTTATTTTTCACCGGACGTGGAAGAGGAATGGGTACTCCAGCGAATCACCCGGGCGATCGGCCGCTGCCCCACGATCGTCCATGGAGCGGAACAAAGCGGCTCGACCTTCGAGAGAGCGTTCAATCGGGCGCTTTACTGGCTGGGCTTCGCGCCACCATTCTATCGCTTTCTGCCGACCTTCTTGAGTGTGCCGCCCTTGCCAGGCCTGCGTATGCGCAACATGGGTCTCCGCACCGGTTGCGGAATGTGTTGCGGCGCGGCAAACGACCGGAACCCTGTGGACTTGGTTTAGCCAATCAGCCGCGTCCAACTCCGTATGTTCCTGCCCTCCACAGACGTTTGTACAATCTGCTCTTGTTTGCATGCAGCCTCGTGGCTTCATTTAGGCTGTTGCATACGCAGCCTAAATCGCATGCCGAAATTTGAATCAGTTCCCGACTACATGGCCACATCCAAGTTGAGGACGAGTTTTCCCGAAATGTTCGGATTGAGTTGAATGTTGCCGTTCCCTAATTGTTGACCGGAACCCGAGTTAGGAACGAGCCGGAGTTGATAGTTCACCGCGGCGCCGGTGCCTCCGCTGGCCGAAACGGGGTAGAAAATATAAGTGACGCGATTCGACGTCACATTCTGCACTGCAGCGGTTTGTTGCGCGCCTCCGATCGCTTCCAAAGCCCAGTTTAAGGGTTGCCCGTTTCCGTTCACCGCAGTGAAGGTGAGGTTGGATTCGGTGCAAATGATCGAGAAGGTTCCCCCGTTGCTGAGGGACTGCTGGATGCTTAAATCCGTTGGGTTCAGTTCCTTGACCATGGGCAGGCCCGACGGTGTCATGGGCGAGATTGTGCCGTTGGTGGAGAGCAACACCGGCCAGATGCCGGCGACGTTTGTCCCGGACCCCGACCAGAAGGCCCCGTCCATTACCGGCAAAGTTTGATAGTTAAAATAGGTCGTGGTGAGTGGCGTGGTGTAGGTTGGGGAAATCGCGCTTTCATCGAAACAGTGGAGATCGCGAATGAAAAACGCTCCGTTCGTCCAAAGAACATTAAGGCGATAAAAGCGGCTGTCATACCACACAGTCTTGTTGCCCAGGTTTTGCCAATCGTCGAGGGACACGACTGACGCGGGCGGCGTAAGTGAATACTGTTTGCGGAACCATTGGCCGGCCTGGGCCAAGGTCTCGACTTGAATCTCTCCGGCCTGGGCCAGGGCGCTAAGAAGCGCGACCTGCCGGGTCAGACCCGTTTGCTGCGCGCTCCAACCGCCGTCAATGTCATTTTCTTGTCCAGCCTGGGTATAGCCAAAGGCCAGGGAAGGTTGCGTCACCAAATTGTTCATGAACCACGCCACCCAATCCGCCGAGCCGCCCGCCCCCGAATAAACGGGTTCGAGGGTGATGACTCCCGAAATGCCATATTGGTAAATTGGGTCGCTGCCCAGCATGCGGAAGATAGGGACGTTGATCTGCCCCGCAGTCGTCTGCGCCGGCATGTAGGCGTTAAGGGCACTGGGATAATAAGCCTGGTTCCAATAGCTGCCCCACAAGGTATAGGTATCAGTGCCGAGTTGGTCCTTGCAATTGCAGGAGGCGACCACGCCGTACTTGCTGGCCATGTAAGCCAGGCTGATCTCATCTATATACCATGAGCCGACAGTGCGGGGATAGTAACCAAAGACGCCCTTGAAACCGGCCATATAGGCATCCACCAGGTTTGTCCGTTGCGCCGGGGTATAGCCGCAGGAAAAATCCACATCGGGCGTCGGATCCCACTCTTCCGAGCCTCGCCACGTCAGTCCGGCAGCTTGAACCAATTCCTGCGGAATCTCCCACCAGGCGGCAATCTCGTAGTTCGTTCCCAACTGCGACTTGAAGAGAGCCTGGTAGTTGGTGTCCATTAAAGCGTCATATTGCAGGGCAAATGTCGCGGGCAGGTTGGCCTGCTTAAACAACTGAAGTTGCGATGCGGTGGTTTGATAAAGGACTTGTTGGGAATTGGCGACGCGAAAATCCTGATCGCGGACGAAACAATAAAGATTAACAATCCGCGGTTGGCTGGCGACCGCGACCTTGTAGAACATCATGGAATTGGTGGTGCCCACTGGATAAGGTGAGCTGGCCGGATTCGTAATCCACGGGCCGGACAAATTGGAAGCTTGCAAGAGTGTGCCTTGCAACCAGGAAAGGTTAGCGCTTCCAGGTCCGTTTGTGGTGATGGATATGGTGACGGGCGGGTAAGTAACGGCCGGTGGAGCGGCATTTGAGGTTTCTACGATCAGCGTTGAATCGCTGCTGGAAGTGCTGCCCTGGAAATTTTGCGCTGTTACGGAATAGATTCCTGCATTGGTCAATTGCACATTATTAAGGACCAGTGTGTTGCTGATGGCGCTGGGATTGCTGCTCGAAGAGATTGGCGTGAAGCCGGTCCCTGTATCCACATACCATTGATAATTGATTGGTCCGGTCCCGGCGAACGTGGCTGAATACGTCAAAGTCTGTCCGACCAGTCCTTCATTCGCCGGCGCCGGTGTAATATCCGTCAGGATTGCGGGCGCGCTGGCTGGAAGAACATTCATCGTCAACGGCCCGCTCATGGAAGAACCGCTGCCGTTCTGAGCGATCACTGCGTAGTTATAGTTACCCGCCGAGAGGGAAGTCGTGTTCACCTGCAGATTGCTGCTGGTAGCGCCGTTAATTGGAGTTAAAGAGCCACCGGTTCCATTATCGGTCAGCCATTGGTAAGTAAACGGCGGCGCGCCTAATGACGCTTCGTTGAGTGTGAGCGTCGCGGACATTCCCGCATAAATCGGAGCCGCATTAGGCGTGAACGTGGGCGTCTCGGCAAATGGAGCTTGTTTCTGGTACACTACCATGCCGAGATTAAAGGTTGCATCTGAAGTGCCGGTCCCGCCATACGTAACCATCCCCGTCCCCGAGGTATTTGCCACCGTCATGATTTGACCGCCCGGGTAAGGACTGCCGGATTGATCTCCAATATGTTCCCAGCCGCTGGCGGAGGCATCGCGGCCAAAAGCGTGGCCATAAACCTGGTTGGGGGCCAGGGGAACACTCAATCCCTGCCATTGGAACCAGTCATTCTCGTTGCCGGCTCCGTACCCTTGATAGCTGGCAATCACCGTGGCCCTGCTGCCGTTGGCGGAGATGGAATAGAAATACAAGTCATAAAGCTGTGAACTCGTAAAGCTGTTGCCATTGCCGGCGCTCTTCCAGGCCAGAGTTTGCAATACATATCCGTTTTGATTCGTGCCGGTGGTGAAAGTCTGTCCGCACCAGTTCCCATAGCTCGCGCCATTGTCAGTATAAAAATTCAGGCCGTCGTCGGCTTGCGAAGTGTTTAACAACTGCGAAATATCCTGCGATCCCCTGGTCGGCGCACCGGCGCCAATGTCCACCATGGCAACAACGGCAATCGCCGCGGGGGGGCTGATATTGGTGCCGAGCGAATTGCTAGCCGCGTAATCGTACCGATAAGTGCCGTAGGCGAAACCAGTCGTTTGAATCACCAAGGTAGAGTTGGTCGCGCCGGGAATATTCGTCGGGGTCCCTCCGGAACCCCCATCTGTTTGCCACTGATAGCTAATGGGCGATGAGCCGGTGGCAGTTTCGGTGAAAGTAACGGTTGTTCCCGACGCAACGCCGGCATTCGCATTTGCCGGGGATTCGGTCGGCTGGTAAGCTATGGGTGGGCCGGTGGGCGCGGCGGCATTCGTGCCTTCCACGGTTATGGCGGCATAGCCACAATAACCATTCTCTGAGCTTGGCGCCGTGAAATCAAATTTCACGGCCGCGACCCCGGAGGCGATTAACCCACCGGTGGCGTTGGCCAGAATCGCCCGGGTAGCCGAGGCGGTGTTGGCGGAAACAGTGGGGTTGTAATTAACCGAGGTCAGCACATTAAACACTGTTGGATTAGCCACAGTAGAATAGGAAACTGTGCAGGCCTGCGCGTCGCGGCCATTGTCCTTCCACCCGCCGTAAACCGTGATATTAGTAAGATTATATCCGTTGGCAGAAGCCGGCAGTGTGTAGATGATCAAGGAACCCGCACCGTCGGCATTGCCACACGTCACATAGTTAGTGCTGGTGGTATTTCCCGCGATCTGGCTAATCGTCAGGCTTCCGCCTGCGGTCAGCGAGTTGACGCTTCGACCGGTCGCTTCGAGGCTGAAATTCCCAGCAGTGGTGGTGGGGACAAGCCGGGCTATCAAACTGTCAGTCGCCGGAGTCCAGGAGGGAGTAAGCGGCAAGGCGCCCTGCTGATTGGCCGTCGTGACGGTCAACTGCGCCAGGCTCAAGCTCGCGGAGAAAAGCAGGGCCAAGCCTGTCAGGAACGCTGCGATTGCAGGTTGGCTTTGTTGAGGTTTGTTAAAAATAATCCTAGCGGGGTACATCGTTTGGGTCAAGGTGTTGAGTATTTTCGATTGTGTCGGTGTTCAGTGCGAAATTGCGGGTGTCTTAGCTGACGGCAGTTGATGGTTGTCTGCGCATCAAGCAAGCAGGTGATAATCCATTATTTTGAGCTTAGAGTCAGTCGGTTGATTAGATGCGAATAAAATTCATTCAAATTCCAGAAGGCTTGGTCATATCCAGCATCAGAACGAGTTTTCCTGAACTATTGGGACTGAGTCGTATAGCGCCATTGGTCAGTTGCGCGCAGGAGCCGGTTTCGGGGGATGGGCGGAGTTGATAGTTCAGCCCGTCATAATCGTAGCTAACGGCGGTTGGAGTGACCGTCCTAATGGCGGATTTGCGCGAAGCTCCGCCGACCATGTCCCACGCCCAATGCAAAGGTCGCCCTTGCCCGTCCATCCCCGCGCAGGTGACGTTGGTTTCAGAAAAAACAATTGAAAAGGATCCGCCGCCGCCAAGGGGCTGAGAGATACTCAAATCAGTTGCGTTCAGTTCCTTGACTACCGGCGGACCATCCGGAGACAAGGGCGACTTTTCGCCGTCGCTCGAAAGCAGTACCGGCCAAATGCCGGCCTTTTCCCGGCCAGACCAAAGCGCTCCATCCATCACGGGAAGAGTTCCATAAGTCAAATAGGTTGTGGCCAGCGCGGTGTCGTGGGTCGGCGAAACCACCTTCTCGTCGAAGCAGTGAAGATCGCGGATGAAAAAAGTGCCGTTCTCCCAAAGAATATTCAAACGATAAAACCGGCTGTCGTACCAGACTGTCTTCCGGTTTTCATGCCTCCAATCGTCAATCGAGACCACCGCAGTGGACGGCGTGAGCGGATAGCGATCATGGAACCACTGGCCCGCTTGCGCCAGCGTCTTGACCTGGATTTCTCCGGCTTTGGCCATTTTGGCCAGCAGCGCCACCTGCAACGTCAGGCCGGTTTTCATTCCTTTCCAGCCAAACGAATTTTCCTGCCCTGCCTGGGTATAGCCAAACGCCAGTGCGGGTTGATGAATCAAGTTATTCAGGAACCATTCCACCCAGTCAGCCGAGCCGCCCGCCCGGGGATAAACCGGTTCAAGGGTGTACATGCCGGGCGAGTTGCCATATTGATAAATGGGGTCGCTGCCCAGCATCCTGAAGATTGGCACATTAATCTGCCCGGCTGCGCTCTGCGCCGGCATGTAGGCATTCAAGCGGCTAGGATAGTACGCCTGGTTCCAATAGCCGCCCCATAGAGTGTAACCATCCGTGCCCACCTGGTCCTTGCAATTGCAGGAGGCCACAATGCCGTAACGTGAAGCCAGGTACGCCAGCGTAACCTCGTCAATATACCATGAACCGACTGTGCGGGGATAGTAGCCGAAGATCGCTTTGAAATCAGCCATGTAAACATCCACCAGCTTGCGTCGTTCTTCCGCCGTGTAGCCCGGAGCGAAACCTACGTTGGCCGTGGGATCCCAATCGTGATGGCCGCGCCAGGTCAGTCCGGCTTTTTCCACCAATACCCGAGGAAGCTCCCACCAAGCCGCGATCTCGTCCTCAGCTCCCAATTGCTGCTTAAAGAGATTTTGATAATTGGTGTTGATCAAGGCATCATATTGCAAAGCCCAGGTGGCCGGAAGATGGGCCTGCCTGATCAACCGGATTTCCTGCGCGGTGGCTTCATAGAGGACGTCCTCGGAGTTGGGGATACGATAATCCGAGTTCCGGACGAAATTGTAGATATTAACGATTCGCGGGTCGCCTTTATCCGCCGCTTGCGGGGTCGCCGCCGAGCAAACACCACAAAGCGAGACCAAGGACAGACTGCGCCCCATGATGGCTCGCATATTGGAAATGTACTTCATGAAAATGTGTGTTAAATATTATGTCCGTTGAAACAGACAATGAATCGCACCACAATGGCGGCGCGATCTCGAAGCTTTTCCACGCGGGATTTCAATCCATTCCTGTATGAGGCCGCACATTATCAAATGTATTTCGGCAAATATTGTTAATCACATTGTGCGAGTCCTTTCAAACCATTAAGTTGAATTTCTTCCGAAAGCACTAATTCGCAAATCGGCACCCTCTGACTTTTCAATAAACATTCCAGGTCAGCCAGCCGCAAAGAAAGATGAGCCTCATTATTGTTCACGGCGCTCCTTGCGGGACGGAAAGAGCATGCCAATAATAGTCCCAGAGCGAGCTAAGCCTGCAGAATTCAACGTGACCATCACAAAGTGCCACATTTATTCCGCCAGGGAGATTTTTATCAGATCCAACATTTTGTGACGCCGCACTCGGATTTTTAAAGCCGTGTCGGGCTATCACGACTCGACCCATCATCGGAGTGCCAATACCAACACCAGCATACAAATTGATCGGAAACAAGAAATCACCTTTGGCCGACGCGGTGCCGCTATTTGGGAACGCATCAACCCAAATGCCGTCACAAAAAAAAGGCGTCTGGGAAAGATGAGAGACATTATCCATCTTCCCGAAAATGCCCGGCACCCCTACAATTGTTTGGGTGTTGGCCCAACCCGCCGCACCAGCCCCTTGCGCATAAAGCCAACCATTTAGTGTGTAGCTTCCTGAGTTTGTGGCGTTGTCAAAATCCCAGGCATAATTTGCGGCGCCAACGCCCCAGCCTCCGGGAGTGGTAAATAAGTTTGGTGAAACATTATTTGTGCCGGCCACCGGACAGTAACGAATGGCGGCCACATTGCCTTGATATTGCATTAAAGATGTAAGCCAAAGAGTGGTGGGATCATAGTCCATCGGGCCGTTGTCGTTGCAGTACATGATCCCCGCCAAGGACATCTGCTTGAGATTGTTCTTACAGGCGGTATCCAGGGCTTTCTGTTTCGCGGCAGCGAGCGCTGGGAGCAATAACGCAGCCAGAATGGCTATGATGGCTATAACGACCAGCAATTCGATCAGCGTAAAACCTGAGCGGGGATTTCTGGCATTCGCCAATCCCTCGTTATTTCGATTTGCATTATTCGTCATTACAAACATTGATTTAAAATGGCCCCCGCCAACCCGGTTTTCGGGGGCCATTTGTGTCTCGAATGTCCAACCTCTCAGACCATCAAGGAATGCTCACCCGGAAAAACTGTGCTCCAGGTTGCGATAAGTTGATGGGGATGGCGTTAGAGATGATTCCGGTGCCACTGACTGTCCCTGTTAAATTGGTCACCCAGTTCACGGGCGGCGTTAGGTTTGTGGTGCTCAGTAGAGTGTAAAAGTTATTTGCCGCCGCACTCCCGCCGGATCCCGTCAAGATCAAATTTCCCCCGGAAGCAGCGGCGGACAATATGACAGGAACCGGCTGAGCCGGCGCCGCAACTGTGGTTGCGTTCGCGCCTCCAATGACGATTTCATCATAAAGCTCATAGCCATTTAATAGTTGTGGTACACCATTGAATTGAAATGTCAAACCATAGACGTTATGCGCCAGCACGCCATTGGCGGGAATCAACATCGTTCGGGTCGCAATGGAATCGCCGCTCGTGTCAGCGGGAAGATACAGCATAGTATAGAGCGGAATAAAGTTTGTAGGCGCTTCGGCTGTTGAATACAATACTTGATAGTCCTGGTCCCTGCGCCCACTGTCGCGCCAGCCGGCATATACGGTAATGTTGGTGATTTCAAACCCCAATGGAGAAGCGTTGGTATCCAGAAAATAGGACACGGACGGACCGGCGCCCTGATCACCACAAGAAACCGCAAATGCGGAAGCATAGCCAAGCTGGCCATCCGTCAATACCCCCGGATTGCCACTTCCATCGCCATTTAAAGAGTAGCCACCCGCCCCGGGAATCGCATTTCCGGGCGCGGGACTGGAGCCAGGCGCGAGTAATGGGAATCCGTAAACCAAGTCTGCTGCAGTATTGACGGCCCACGAGGGAGGATAATAGTTCACACCCACCTGGGCTTCCTTGTAAGTAATTAAATTCCCCAAGGGCGAGGGCAGATTGGAAACGTTGATTTCAGCCTCGCCCGTGTAAATAAAGTCAAAACTGTTGGTCGCATTAAATGCCTTGGCCTGATAAATTGCGGAATCGCTCACTTGCAAGCTATTGAACGTCAAACTCGAGGTAACCACCCCGCCATTCGTTGTCATGGAAACTCCGGTGTTCACATTGTTGGTGACACCTCCACCGATTTTGATCCACTGAAAGCTGACCGGCGGTGTGTTTTCAAACGCCGTGGAGAGAACCAATGGCTGGCCGGTCACCGTCTCCACATAATTGGGGGTGACGTCCTGCACGAGAGCCAGGTCCACGGCTGGAACCAATTCCACGCCAGACACCCCCATGTCTCCGCCACCGAAATCTACGACCGTGATGGTGATTGTGCCGCCGACAGTGGCGACATTGGCCATGCGGAGATAATTACAGCTATTCGCTGAATTGCCCCCGTTATAAGATCCAAAAGTATGAAGGGGCGTGGCTAAAGCACATGGATCTGCGCTGGCACCATTGAACCCAAATGAATGGTCATCCACCGTGTCGCCACCCTGGGCCACCACGCCGTTTGCCTGCATATTGCCCCAATAATTTCCGTTGTTATCATTGACAAAGACAATGACATCGTATTGGCCCCAGGGCAGGTTATTGAAGGTGAGCGTCCCATAGAGATCACCACTGCCGTCTATCTGCGGATTGGCTCCGCCGCTGTTGATTTTCCAACAATCATAAAGCAACCTGCCAGCCGCGCAATCCGTGCCTCCACTATACCACCCATCATTGAAACCAAACGGAGCCAGTGTAACTCCAGAAAGCGCTGCCCCCGTTGAATCATGGTTGATGGTCCAAGATTGATTGATGGCTGCAGAGGTGCTGCCCGCTCCGGCAACGTCAGCCCACAGATTATTCCAATTGCCCACCACTGTCAGCGGCACGTTTGATGGCGGCACAATCTGTCCCGTCGGAACACCGGTATTATCGGCAGGCAAAGGGGCATCAGATGTGGCATATCCATTTGTGAAAGCGAACTTAACACCAATGACTCCCGGAATTCCAATAGGTTGCTGAACCTGCAAAATCCCGGCCTGCCCAGTGGCGGAGCTGGTGCTGTTGGAAACCAAGAGAGCATATTGATACATACCGTTGGCAAAGCCGGAGGTATTAATCACCAGGTCGGAGGTGGTTGCTCCGGCAATGTTCGTCAAGGCCCCGCCGCTGCCTCCATCCGTCTTCCATTGGTAAAAGTAGGGCGTCGGACCATTCACAGCGGCGCTGGCCGTCACACTGCTCCCGGGAACAGCGACGCCTCCCGGGGTGAATGTCGCCTGTCCAACAGTTACTGCCGTAATTGGAGTCAGCCCCACGTCAAAACTGGCATTCCAAGGGTTGGGAGAGGTGCTAAACCTCATCCCGCCACCAACTTGAGGAATAACCACAATTTGGCCCCCCGAGTAAACTGAATTTGAGATACTTCCCAAGTTCATCCAGCCCGTTCCGGAACTATCCCTCCACATGGCATAAGCGTATTGGGTGTTTGGCTCAAGAATCGCACCAAGGTTGGTCCACTCAAACCAATTAAAATCAGGCAGCACCACACTCTGTGAGTTGTAGGTGGTCATTAGCGTGGCATTTGTAGTATCGGAGATCGAATAAATTCCCAAGTGAAATTGTTGGGAAGTGGTATTGAAATTATTGCCTGTGCCGTCGGCGTCCCAAAGATACAGCGAGCTCAAGACGTAGCCATTTGGATTGCTTCCAGTGGTAAATATCTGCCCCGGTGACGGATTGGCATCCAAATAGTAATTAAATCCGCTCCCCCCTCCGGGGGGAACGGCTTGTGACTGAAAAACAAAGTTGGTTTGATACTGGTCAGCCGGGCCAGGGATCGGCGCCGTGGCGCCAAGCACAGTGATAGTCGCCGAACTGGCCATTCTGGCCAGCACCAGCAGCGCGACGCAAGTTAGTTGGAGAATCAGGTTCGGGTTTATTGGTTTTGCGTTATTCATACTGATTTGTTTTTTATGGGTTCAGTTTTTGAATCGAGGCATTGCAAGGCCGGCATTGACTCGGACTCGGATTTCGCCCGTTGGGCGCGCGCGAAAAGGCGGTTCGAGTTGGAGGCATGCATGTGATAGTGGAACTACAATAGCTCCTTTGAAGGGCATAAATAGCCCCCCAAGTGGGTGGATTTAAAGGGTGCAAAAAAAAGCGCCCGAAGGTTGGGGAAAGGCTTGACGCGTAATTTTCGAGCCGTTGCAGGCGCGGCTGGAAAGTCAGTCTCTCAGGCAGGCGGGCGGAACTTCAAGGCCGCCTCGGTGCGGGAATGGACGTGAAGCTTGTGATAAATACGTTTTACGTGCCAGCGAATGGTATCCACGCTGATGCTAAGTCGGCTCGATATTTCCTTGTTGGAAAAACCATGAACGAGGAGATCAAGGATTTCGCGTTCACGCGGGGAAAGTGTTTCCATTTCTGCGGTGGCAACCGTCTGCGCCTGGAAATGAGCGAGGACTTTGCGCGCGATTTCGGCGCTCATGGGCACCCCGCCCTGCTGGACATCCCGGATGGCATTCAATACTTGTTCCGGCGTCGCCCTTTTCAAGAGGTAGCCGGACGCGCCGGCGCGGAGCGCGCGAAAAATGCGATCCGGATCTTGATAGACCGTCACCATGATGACCTGGACGGCAGGCAGCCGCTCCTTGAGCTGGGCCACACATTCAACCCCGGACATATTGGGAAGCTGGATGTCCATCAGGACGACATCCGGCTGATGTTTCGGCAGCAGGCGCAGGGCCTCTTCCGCCGTCTCGCAAACACAGACACACTGGCAACCGGGCGCGAGGTTGACGATGGTCCTCAACCCCTCGCGGGTGGTTTTATTGTCTTCAACGATTCCGATTTTGACCATTTTGGACTCCGCTCAAGGGGAGGTGAAACTCGACCCTGGTGCCGTGGCCCGGCTGGCTGGTGATCTGACAATCGCCGCCCAACTGCCGCATCCGTTGGTTCAGCCCGACCAGACCATCCTTGCCTGGCGACCCGGCAACAGACTCAAAACCGCGGCCGTTGTCAATCACGGATAAAACCAATTGCGCTCCGGCCACTTCAAAAATCAGTTGCACCTCGGTCGCGCCGGAGTGGCGGATGACATTGTTGAGCGCCTCCTTAAAGGCGCAAAAAACTTCGTGGCGCGCTTTTGAATCCATAGGATATTCGGGTATGTTGTCCGCCACGCTAAAGCGGCAGGCGATTCCCGCCAGGCTCAAAAACGACTCCGCGAAAAGCGAAAGGTAACTTGCCAGCGAAGCGGCTGAATCATAATGCGGATTGACCGCCCAAACGATTTCGTCCAACGAGGTGACGAGGGACCGGGCCATCTGGGTAATTTGCTCCAAGTAACGCTCCTTGGCTTCCGCCGGGATCGCAGGGGTATTCGCCAGCGAACCTAGCATGCTGACTTCGGTCAGCCCGGCTCCAAGTTCATCGTGCAGGTCCTGGGCCACGCGGGTGCGCTCCTGCTCGATCGCGTGGCGCTGTTCCACCAGTCGCCGTTCTTCAACCTCTCTCTTGAGCTGCGCCGTCCGCTCGTCCACTTTCCGCCGCAGCAAGGCGACCCAAAAAAAGGTGATGCCCAGCGCGCCGGCCAACGCCGCCATTACGGCCAGGGCGCGCCGCAGAGTCCACCAGGGTGGTTGCTGCAGAACCACGATGTCAGCGGCGCGATTCAATAATAATTCAAACGGGGCGAGATTGGCGCCGACGTGATCTTCGTCGGCACTCGCATAAACGCCGCTCAATTTCAGCCGGCAACCGGCAGGCAGCGGCGCCCCCGCCCGCTGATCCGACTTCAATCTGGCCACAAAATGATTCGGGCCGCTTTGCAGTTCCAACACCTCTTCATCAGGATGAACCGTGTCACTAATCAGCAGCCCCTCGATTTCAACCAGCGTTGAATCGCGAGTGTGGCCAAGCAAATCTTGGGAAGAAACCTGGACGGGATCGGGGAGCAGCGCGTTCCCGGTTCTTCGAATCCGCGCCTCCAGCAGTACCGGCGAAGGACCGCCCAGTTTGGGAAAGCCCACAGCTTCGACGAGGTCACCCGTCCGCAACGCCGGCGGGTCGTTCGCATAAACTCGAAACCCGCTTTCGCCATCCAAAATGAAATACTCCCCGGGCAACACATAAATAATCTGGCCGGCCAGCTTGATTCGTTGGAGCGCGCTGGCGCGGGCATCGAACCACATTAGATCCGAGGCCTTCCTGGCCGGGAGCAGGAACGGATCCGCGGGGGGAGGGTCTTCCACTTCCACCAGCGCCGGATACAAATAAATCTTTCCCGGTATAACTTGCCGCGTCCGCAGGTCCACGAGCGTGGCAAAACATCCGCGTATCCTCACCACGCTGCTCAAAAGCGAACCACCGCCCGGAGCCGTGGCGGGCAATTGCGGCAGCGGCCGATCACCATTGCCGAGAACGGTGACTTTTCCATCCGGCGTGAGCAAGGTTATCTCCTGTTTGGACACCGAGGTAAGCACACCGCGCAGTTCGCCGTATTCGGCATCCAGGTTTCCATTCATCAACTGGTCCCGAGTGGGCCGGATCGGCTCCGGCAACGCCGCATCTCCAAAAAAAACTGCCGTGTCGGCGATGATGACCGGAGAAAAATCTCCCGGATCAGTCAAACCTTCGATTTCCCAAAGTTCTCCCAGTCTCGGCTGACGGACCCAGCCTCCGGCACGGGAACCGACATAGACGCCGCCGCTCGAATCCTGCAACACCATTGCGGTTGAATTGGCATAAATGGCGACGCCGCGAATTCTTGCCGGAATATGCCTGCGGGCCTCGCTCGGTTTCAAGCGCCGCACCTCCGCCGCCGTCGTCAGCAAATCGTTTGTGGAAAAACCTCCCGCGCTTGAGGCGGAATCAAAAATCTTCACCTGCCCCGAACCTGGCACCATCACGCCCACCAAATTTTTGCCTTCGGCGTCCCCTGAGAATTCACAAATTCCGTTCACCTGTATCCATCGGTGAAGCAGGTTGGTGGAAAACAAACTCCCGCCTTCAACTATCGTCACCGGCACATGAACGCCTCCTGCCATCATCTCGATTTCCAGGGCCCGCTGATTTTGGCTGATGAACGCGACCTCGCCGTCCAGTTCAATCCACCGATGGTTGCCCCGGCCCGCAAACGCCTGTTCAAAGCTTTCAATCACGGGCGCGGTCGGTCCAGGCGAAGCGATGACCGCGCTGGTAACGCCTGGTTTTCCCGCATAAAGCCGGGAGCCGTCGTCCGACGTCAAATAAAATGTGTAAATGCCAGGTTTGCCAATCTGGATGAAGCCATCGAAGGTTAGCCCGCAATTTTCGCCGCGTGTCCGGTAGCTCAAGTCGAAATTAGTCGCGACCCCTTTGATAACCGGACTGAGACTGGAAAAATCGGGCAAAACATAGAGGTCATTCCCCTCGTAACCAGCATAATCAAGACCCGGTTTCAAACCACCCTGATCAGTTTCAGCAACGGAGCCATGCCACAAGGTCGAGGCCGGAACCATTTGCCGCGGAACTCCCGGCCCCTCATATTCCAACTTCAACGCCATATTGCCCAGGCCGTTGAACCATTCGACGCGGATCGGATTCGTTCCTCCCTCCAAAAAAACCATTCCAGATCTTTCCACGGCCGAATGGATGCCGTCATTCTCCACCACTGCCCCCGCTGCCGCCTGAATGCCATAGCGAGTGCGGGTCAGCGGACAATTGTTTCCTTCAACGGCCACGCGATCACCGACTCGCGTCACCGGGTTGAGCGACGGCAATTCGAGCAGCACCGACGCGGAGGCATCCTGCAAAACCAAAACGTTGCGCTGCGGCGCCAACGCGCAAACCACGCCTTCCACTCGAAACGACCGCAACTGCTGCACATTCGTGGCAAGGCTGTTTTGCAATTCACCAATTAAAATGAGGTGCGAGTCAGCGTGTTCTTGAGGTGAACCGGCAATTGCTCGCAATACACAGACAATTGGATACAGGGCGAAAAGGCTACCCTTGCGAAACATCGCTCCACGAGATTTCAAGGCAAGGAGATCCTTCGCCCTTCTATTTTGGGCAACCTTGTTTTTCCGAGCCAAGCCTGGCCATCCGGTTAAAAGTTCCATCGGTCAAGTCGCTGGAAAGCGCGCGCATCAAATCTCAGACACATGAATAGTTCCTCGTTTATGCCGAACCCGGCAGAAATTACAAGGCGATGCTGGTTTTAATTCCACCAATGACCTTGTCGTGCCACTCATGCGAGCGTGGTCTTCACGAAAAAACCGGAGGGCACCACTAATTTATGACACACGCATCCCACTGGACTTCAAAGGAAAACGCTGGCTCATAGCAAAGAGAACTGATTTCGTTTGCTACGCGATCGGTAATTTGTTCGGAATTCCGCGTGGCCAGTTAAAAATCCCTTATTACCTGGGGTTTAAATAAAAAAGCCGTTTCGCATCGCACGAAACGGCGTTTGTTCAGCCGCGCGGTTTCTGTCCCGCTCAGGCTTCAAATGATTTGCCGCAACCGCAACTTTGACGGGCGTTGGGATTGGTTATCTTGAATCCGCCGCCGTTCAAACTGTCGCTGAAATCAATCACCGAGCCGCGAATGTGCTCCGTGCTCACGGAATCCACCAGGACGGAAACGCCATGCATATCCGCGATCAAATCTCCCGGTCGTTTTTCATCGAAAACCATGCCGTATTGCTTGCCCGAACAACCGCCCTGCTCCACATAAATGCGCAGATGCTTCCCCGCATTTTCCGGGTTCGTTTCCGTGAGATGCTTGATCTGGCCGGCGGCGCTTTCCGTGACTGAAATGACCGGTTCGGCGGCTATGGCAGTAATGCTCATTCTCTGACTAATGCTAACAGCCGCATCCTGCGTTGTCAAACGCGATGCCACTGACTGCGCCATCACTTTTGCGCTGCCTAGATATTTTCCGGGAGCTTTTCGATCTTCTTGTCCAGCGCGGGGGCGAGGGAGGGAATCTTTTGCTTGAGCCGCTTGTAAAATTGCCTGGCCTGCTCCCATTCACCCTGGCCCTCGGCCAGTTTCGCAGCTTCAAATCCGGCATCCTTAACCGATTTTAAATCCGCCGGCTCATTTTCCCTGAGGTTATTTCCGTCAAGCACATTGGTGAAATGTTCCAGCGCACGCTCGAGCAGTGATTTTTTCTCCGCGCCGGACGACAGCGATGCCATCAGCTCGAATGTTTGCCCCAATTGGATTTCCGCCATGCTCCGAGTCTTGGCGTCGGCCAGATTGGAAGGTATGAAAATCACATGCTCAAAAGCATTGACGGTATTGGTGTATTGGGAAGGGTCATTGACCGCAAGTTGCAGATAACACTCTCCTAATCGCCCCCACGCCAATGCGGCGATCGGGTTATTGGTGAAGGTATTGGCGATGTGAGCAAAGATCTTGCTGGCGTCCTGATACGGTACCAAGTTGGTTGGGGAGCCAAGATCAAAAGTGGCATCGCCGTTGGCATACTGCGCGCGCGCCATGAGTCCCGGCGGGCAGTTGGGATTGAGGCTCACGTTCGTAAAGCACATGATGGCCGCCTGCGGATTTGGGATTTTCAAAGCCGCACGACCGGCCTGCATCATGGCTTCAAATGCCGTCGGGGATTCCTTCCACTTGAAATAAATCTCCTCGTAGCATATTTCTGCCTTCTGAAGATCCTCCTGCCGCCAGTAATAATCCCCCACCCAGTATTGCGCCCGCGCGGGAAGGTCCAGACTGAGCGCGATCTGGTTGCTGCCAAATCGCGCCACGAAATTCGTAAAAAGCATGAACGCGTTGGTTTCATTACCCGCTTTGTAATTCGCCCATGCCTGCGAAAATGCCGCCCGCGGCAGCGAAGGATTGTCTGGATGCTCGGCGACCCAGGCGCCATATTGCGCGATGGCCTCCGGCCAGTTCGCCTCCCGCTCATAAGTCCGCGCCAGTGCCAGCTTTACCTCCGGCAACAGCGGCGAGTTGGTAAAGTGCGCCTGGAATCCGGTGAAAATCACCCGCGCCTCGGCCGGAGTCTGTTCCTGTCCCACGAGCAACATGCTGCGCTCCGCCAGCGCTCCATCCGGAAACCACTCCAGAATCCGGCTCATCGCGTTCGTGGCGGCCGACAAATTGGCCGGGGTCAGATTCGTTCCGGCCAGACTGGAACGCAAAATTTGGTATAGCGCCTGCTCGAACAAATCGTTTTTTACATGCGAAAGCGACCCGTATTGGTCAATGATCGCTTGGTAATTCGACGTCGCTCCCGCAAAATCCGCCCGCTGAAACAGGATGTCCGCCAGTTTGAAACGCGCCAGCGCCTGCTCTTCGGAGAAACTCAAATGCTGAAGGGCATTGCTGAACGCAATCTCGCTTTCGTTCGTTTTATTTTCCGCCGCCAGGCACCAGCCGAGATTCAGCCACGCCTTGCCCACATAAGGGCTGTTGGGAAAGTCCTTGATGAGCTTCTGAAAATCATCCGCCGCCAGCAGCAGGTTCGTACTCCCACTGACCGGAGTTTTTCCATCCGAAGCTTGATAACTTAGCTTCAATCGCAACTCGCCGAGCATCAACCGTTCGAAATCCCGCCCCTTCTCGTCAGGCTGTTTGGACACAAAAACATCCAAACGTACCGCCGCCTTCTCTGTCTCGCCCTCCCGCAACATCAGTTCCACGATCTTTAGCAATGCCTGCCTCCGCCATTCCTGCGGCAAGTCGCCGTTTGCATTCGCCTCATAAGCCTGGATGGCCGCCGGAAATTGTTCCAACCGCTCCAACGCTTCCGCGTTCAGGAAGATGCTCTTGCCCTTCAATTCCGGCTTGCCTCCCGCCGCCGCGAGCAGGTTGGTGCTCGTCGTCAGTGCCGCCTCCGCGTGTCCGCTTTCCAATTGCACGCGGCACAACAGGCTCAATCGTTCCCATTCCGATTTGCCCGCCGGGATTTCTGACAGTGTCTTCTCCGCCGCGCCATATTCCTTCTGCGCCAGTTCCGCCTCGCTCAACAACAGCAATCCGCCCACCACCAGATCGTCGGTCCGATTTGTCTTCGCCATTCGCTGAAACACGCCGTCCGGTTCCCGCAGTTCCTCGATCACGCGCGGCCAATATTCCAGTTTCGCGTGCGCCTCGGCTTCACGGTAAATCGCTTCCAGCTTGAGATTGGAATCCGGATTTTCACGCACCAGCCGGGCGAACGTGTCGGCAGCCTGCTCATAGTTTTTCTTTTTGGCGTAAGCCTTCGCGGTCCAGTAGGCGAATTGATCGGACAGCTTGCCCGCATTGGCCGACTGCCCGGCGAGCAAGGCGATCACGTCGTCGAATTTCTCCTGATCAAACAACGCCCGTGCTTCGAACACCACCGCCTCCGAAAAATGTTCCGAAGTTGGATATTTTTTGATAAAGTTCGCAAATTCGTTCTCCGACATGCCCAGCACCGTCGGGCCTTTGGCATCCTGGAAGAGCTTGATGGCGGACCTCCAGGCATTGGTTTCGGCTGAACTGCCCGCCTGCAAATAGCCGCCCGCCAGCAGGAAAATCAAAACCGCCGCCACATACCAGCGTGCTCGAAATGAATTTGAATACCGCTTCATTCGCTATATTTATCTGACAGTTTCCGAAAGCATACGACTCAAATATTGGCCGGTATGACTCTCCGCGCAACGGGCCACTTCCTCCGGCGTCCCTTGCGCCACAATCCGCCCGCCGCCCGCGCCGCCCTCCGGCCCCAGGTCAATGATCCAATCCGCCGTCTTGATGACATCCAGATTATGCTCGATGACCAGCAGGGTGTTGCCGGACGCGCGTAATTTAAAGAGCACCTCCAGTAGTTTGGCCACATCATGAAAATGCAACCCCGTCGTTGGTTCGTCCAAAATGTAAAGCGTGTGGCCCGTCGCCTTGCGCGTCAATTCCGCCGCCAGCTTGATCCGCTGCGCTTCCCCTCCACTCAGCGTCGTCGCCGCCTGGCCCAGCCCGATATAGCCCAACCCGACATCGGCCAGCGTCACGCACGGATCATAAATCTGCGGCACGGCGCGGAAAAAATTCACCGCTTCATCCACGGTCATGTCGAGCACGTCCGCGACGTTCATCCCCTTATAACTGATCTCCAGCGTCTCCCGGTTGTAACGCCGGCCATTGCACGCCTCGCACGTCACATAGACCGGCGGCAGAAAGTGCATTTCAATCTTGATCAAGCCGTCGCCCTGGCATTTTTCGCAGCGCCCGCCCTTCACGTTGAAACTGAACCGCCCGGGCTCGTAGCCGCGAATCCGCGCCGCCGGCAGCTTCGCAAACAGATCGCGGATATGGTTGAACATTCCCGTGTAAGTGGCCGGATTGCTGCGCGGCGTGCGGCCAATCGGCGTCTGGTCAATGACGATGACCTTGTCCAGATGCTCAAAACCCCGCAATTCACGATGCGCTCCCGGACGCTCCTTCGAGCCGTGAAATTTCCGGAACAATGCCCGCCGCAAAATGTCATCCACCAGCGTGCTCTTGCCCGAACCGCTGACGCCGGTCACGCACGTCAGCGTTCCCAGCGGGATGCGCGCGTCCACGTTCCGCAAATTATTTTCCGTCGCGCCCAGCACTTCCAGCCAGCCGCGGTCCGGAGTCGGCTTGAGGCGTTTCTTCGGCACCGCGACCGACAATTCCCGGTTCAAATATTGCGCCGTCAATGAATGCGGCGTCGCCAGCACTTCCGCCAGCGTGCCCGCCGCCACCACTTCGCCGCCGCGCACACCCGCGCCGGGGCCGAGGTCCAGGATATAATCCGCGCGCCGGATGGTGTCCTCGTCATGCTCCACCACCAGCACCGAATTTCCCAAATCCCGCAATCCCTCCAGCGTCTTCAACAACCGTTCATTGTCGCGCTGATGCAATCCAATGCTCGGCTCATCCAGAATATAAAGCACTCCCACCAGGCCCGCACCAATCTGCGTGGCCAACCGGATGCGCTGCGCCTCGCCGCCGCTCAACGTCCCGCTCTCCCGGTTCAATGTGAGATAACCCAACCCCACATTTTTTAGGAAACCCAGTCGCGCGCGGATTTCCCGGATGATTTCATTCGCGATCTTCTGCTGAAAATATGTGAGCTTGAGTCCCGCGAAAAAATCATCCGCCGCCTCGACGGAAAGCGAGCACACCTCCATGATGGACAGGCCCGGCACATTCGCCGGTTTGGAACCGGGCAGTTTCAACTTCGCGTCCACTTCTGGTCCGCCGATGGTGACCGCCAGAATTTCCGGCTTGAGCCGCAAGCCGCCGCACGCATCACAGAATTGCGGGCTCATGAAACCCTTCAACCGGTTTCGGGTGAATTCGCTTTCGCTGTCCTGATACAGGCGTTCCAGATTCGGAATCACGCCTTCAAACGGACGCGAAATTTTGCTGACCTTTCCCGCGCGCGAAAAATGAAATTCAATCTCCGTATCTCCCGAGCCGTGGAGCAGGATTTTTTTGAAATCGTCCGGCAATGATTTATACGGCGTTTCCAGGCCGATCTGGTAATGCGCCGCCACCCCGCGCAACAGGCTCTTGTAATAAACCACCATCCGCTTTCCGCCCCGGCGCCACGGAAGCACGGCGCCTTGTTCCAGCGATTTTTCCGGGTCGGGCGCCACCAATCCCTCGTCAAATACCAGCTTCTGACCGAGGCCGTGGCAAACCGCGCACGCGCCGGCAGGTGAGTTGAACGAAAAATGTTTTGGCGTGAGCGGCTCGAAGCTCAACCCGGTCGCCGGGCTGTAATTGCGATTCGAGTGAAGCGTCTCCGTCCAGACATTCGGTTGATCGGTGCCGCCCGGTTGGTGGAGCGCCACCAAGCGCCCTTCGCCCCAACGCAGCGCTGTTTCCACGGAATCGCCCAACCGCACGCGAATTTTGTCATCAATCACCAACCGGTCCACGACCGCTTCAATCGTGTGCTTTTGCTTCGCCTCGAGTTTGACGCGCACATTGTTCGCCAGTTCCACGAGTTCGCCGTCAATCCGGGCGCGCACAAATCCCTCCCTGCCCAGCCGTTCCACCACATCGCGGAATTCGCCCTTCTGCTCCCGCACCACCGGCGCCAGCAGCATCAGCCGCGTCTTGGGCGGCAGCGCGAGAATTTTGTCCACAATCTCACTCGTCGTCTGCGCCACAATCGGCACACCGCTGACCGGGCAATGCGCCTGGCCCACATGCGCAAAGAGCAGCCGCAGATAATCATAAATCTCCGTGGTCGTGGCGATGATGGACCGCGGACTGCTCCCGGAACTGCGCTGCTCGATCGCAATCGCCGGCGAAAGCCCCTCGATGAAATCAACCTCCGGCTTCTGCATCTGGTCGAGAAACTGCCGCGCGTAAGCCGAGAGCGATTCCACATACTTGCGCTGGCCCTCGGCGTAAATCGTGTCAAACGCCAGCGAGGATTTTCCCGAGCCGCTCAACCCGGTGATCACGACCAATTGGTCGCGCGGGATGTTGAGCGTCAGATTCTTGAGATTATGCTCGCGTGCGCCGCCGATCTTTATGAAACCTTTTGCCATTGCCTGCAAATCTATTGATTAAACAATCGTTTAACCTAAACGAGACCGCCGGAGATGCAAAGGAAGAATGACTGGCGCGGCTTTCGGGCTTGGTGTCCTTGGCTGTGCGCGATCACATTTAGAGTCTTCACCGCAACGGACCGTCTAATGGCTGGACACCGAACAGCTTGCCGAAACAAGTTCTTAGGGCGTCGGGACCTGGATGATGCGGAAGAACAGGTAGGGTGGTGACGACAGGGAATTGGTG